>Ga0307515_10008846_pt1 | contig 19550 bp, 8 predicted proteins | sample 17_EM_MG_FD_194513 | JGI IMG/M metagenome (GOLD analysis project Ga0307515, IMG submission 194513) | Populus trichocarpa ectomycorrhiza microbial communities from riparian zone in the Pacific Northwest, United States - 17_EM | ecosystem: Host-associated > Plants > Roots > Unclassified | place...
CAATGTGTCCAGAGCTTAGTCAGCACCTCTCGCTTAATTCTGACACTCCCCCATGCTGACGACGCTCTTCTCGTCTGCTCGTCTGTTTCCTAAATAGGTAATTATGAGGCTATTCCCAAATACCTTGCAAGCGCCATTTGGCCTACGTACGGAGGGAAAACCTATAGTAGGCGAAAAACCTCCGTAACTTGCTCCGTCTCCGTCCGTTACCGTCTCTATTAGTTACCAATTCCTAGCGTTACACAGTACTTCGTAAATTGGTCGGTCGGTAGCTGTTTCATAAGCATATCTCCAGGTTAATCTTTACCTGGTATATATACCACTTTAAGTTAATCTCACTAAACTATGTCGTTTCGTACGAAGAGGTATCAAGTCTCGATATGCTTGGCTTTCTGGTGGTGCTTCATATCGTACAAAAGGTCGACCGTACCCTTATTGTCGCAGTAGAGCGTAGGAATAAAAGGGTTGTTATCGTCTCTTTCCCCTAGATCTCTTGTCAGCTTCTTAAGCTATACTGCTAACCTTGCTCTTTCTAACGCTGCCATGATCTCTGCTTTCATTGAGCTTAATGCTGTCGACTTCTGCCTTTGAGCTATCCAGATTACGGCTCCCCCATAGCGTATAACTGCTATGCCTTAGAATGATATCCGATCGTGTTCTGTTTCCCACGTAGCGTCAGTAAAGATACTGTAGCTAGTAGGTAAGTTAGTTAACATAAGCTTGCATAAGGTAAGGTGGATCTTTTAATTTAAGTAGGTAATTCCAATTTCAGGAGTGCCGTTTAGATATTGTAGTAGCTGCTTGCTTAAGCGGTAATGCGATTCCCCTGGTGCTGCCATAAACCTGGCTAGCTGATTAACAGCATAGCTGATATTAGGACGTATGCAGTTTGATAGGTAGATCGTAGATCTAATAATCTGTCGGTATACCGTCGCATTGTCGTACTTAAGGAGACTTTCGATATTAGGCTTTAGAACAGTACCTGTTGGTATTGGTAGCTTGACCGGATTGCAGTTGTCCATTTTCAGCCGTTCGAGTAGCTTCTTGGTGTATATCGTCTGATGTAGCTTGAGGGTTCGATTCGTACGATCTCGATTGATTTGGAAGCCTATAAATACCTTTATAGGGCCTAGGTCTTTGCATCTTCATTCTCTTAAGATTCTTATCTTTGTAATATTAAGGTATTGGCGCTTTCCTATAATTAGTATATTGTTAACGAATAGTAAGATATATACTCCATTTCCTATAAAGAGATTAGGGTTAGCCTTAGCTGATTTTAAACCTATGCTCTTAAAGAACTTCTTAACTATATAGAGCCATTCTCTCGGTGCCTGCTTTAGGCCGTAGAGTAACTTATTTAGCTTTAAGTAGGCGTCTTTTACCCCCTTAAGGTCAGATTTAAAGTCTCTTAATAGGTTAGGAATCTGCATATAGATCTATTCTTGTAACGGCGGGTTTAAGAATATAGTTTTGATGTTAATGTGGTCGAGCTTAAGGTCTTCTGCTGCCACCTTTGCTATTAAGAACCTAAAGGTGTTGTATTGTATAACTGATGTAAATGTCTTAAAATAGTCGATATTGGGGGTCTGTTTGTCTCCCTGGATGTATAGTCTTGCCTTCTTGCGAATTACTTCTCCCTTGGCGTTATACTTGTGCTTTAGAACTAGCTTACTTAGGAGTAATAACCTTCCTTCTAGTACTGTCCCCCTTATAATAGTATAGGTGTGCATTCTCTTAAGAGAGAGAAATTTATTAAAGATAGCTTTTATTTAGCTAGGAGTGTCCTCCCTTAAGGCCTGATCTAACTTAATAGTATTAAATGGTGCTATAGGTGCTCTTAAGGAGGTAGTGTTCTCAGCTTCTAGGTGGACAGCTTTTATAGCTATTACTAACTAAACCACTGTATCGTTAAAAACTCTTATATTTGGCAACCTTCTAGACCTTGTTCTCTACGCATGAGGAATACGTATTAATGTACTTCGTATAGGCGTCCTACCCTAAGCATTACCTTATAGATTTAAGCGTCCCACTTAATCTTAACCTAGGCTTCCCACTTGATTTAAGCGGCCCACTTAGTCTTAACTTAGGCTTCCCACTCGGCTTAAGCGGCCTACTTGGTTACTATCTGGCCTACTTTTAGTTCTCGCAACTAAAGTCTCTATCGGCCCGTTTGAGGTAGTAGGGGGAGGTCTAGGTCGGTTCGCTGCTTAGCTTATAGCCTATACCTGACGTACTCTATAAGGGAACCTATATTTGTTTACTTTAGCATCTCTAAAGAGCTCAATTGCTTGCGTATATAGGTTTATTATCTTAAATTAACTACTCCCTTTTAATCCTATAAAGACGTAGTTAGGCTTTATTCTTAAGTCGTACTTCCTAGGGTATTTCTTAAACGTATTAATTAGGTTAGCGTGGCACCTAAAGATAACTAGATTTTTAAGGTTAGGGACTTATTAGGTGTATGCCTCGTACGGTATAATAGTACCACTGTGCTTATTGTTAAATGGAAGTGCTAAGGTCGGTACTTAATTTTTGATTTAGATAGCATATTTAACTGCGTAGCATTAGAGTTCGACTAGTATATTTCCTTGAAATAGAAGTGACCTTGTCTTATAGTCGACTGTATAGATTACGCGCTCGATTGCGCCATTGTATAAGTGCTTGTATGGCGGGCAGGGCTTAAAGTTAATACCTTGGGGTATTAATTCGTCCTGAAATCTGCGGCCGAATTCCCCCTTTCTATTATCCGCTTGAATTTATGCAGCTTTAGTCCTAGTAAACCTCTCTGCCCTTACAATAATCTCTTTAATATATGGTAGTACTTCTTCGGTTTGGAGGGTCTTAAGAGGAATAACCTAGGTATAGCGTGTGGCGTTATTTAGGGCTAGTAGGTAGTAGTTATAGCCTCTAATTAATATACTAATTCGTCCCGTAGTATTAAAATGTAGCCCTTAACTAGGTGTTTTCTCGCGCTTAGTCGTCTTCTTACTTAGTATTTCTTACATCTTCCTAGCTAGACAAGGTTTACACATACTCTTACTAACTGGTACTACTCTCTTCCTAAGCTGCATACCTAGTGAGGAGTGCTATAGCTTAAGTAGATTACTATAGTTCGTGTGTCTGGTTCGGCGATGCCATAGTTTAGCATCTATTTCATTAATGTTTAATTGTAAATCATATGCTTCCGCTGTCGTATTAAATGCTCCCTAAAGCTCTTATAGTACGTAAAGGTTGTTCTTTATAGTGGCCTTAAATATCGCCCCTAATTTATACTGGCTAGTAGCTTAATTATCTATATTAAAGGTAATCGAGTAGCCTTTCTAAGTGAGAGTCCTTACTAAAATTAGCTTAATTGTCTTAAACGAAGGTACAAGCCAGACATCTTTTAGCCTTAGGCTGCCGATTTAAACTTGGCTATAGCCTATAGCAGGGATAACAATCCTATTCGCAGTATAGACCTAACAAGGTATATTCCATCTCTTTAAATATACTAGGTCTAATTGGTCACTAGTAAAGTGCTTAGTTACTCCTAAGTCGAGAGCCTAAGCTAGTAATATCGTTATAAGTATAGTATATTTAGGGTTAGGGTTAAGGTTAAGGTAGATTAAATCACTGTTAAATTCTTCCTTAGCTATAGCTATATTCCCTACTTCCTCTATCTTAGGAGCACCTTAATCTGTCTTCCTGGCGTTATTAAATTAGAATTATCTAAGCAGGGGATAATCTTTCTGGTAGTAACCTTTCTAATAGTATACTTTACACTTATCTCTTTCTAATCATCTTAGCTCTTTGCTAACTCGAGACGATAAGCTGTAACGTAAGGAATAGTCAAATCTACTAGCGCGACCTCTGCCCCTTACTCAACCTCAACCTTAGTTTCCCCTTCTCCCCCTAGGTTCGTCTTTCCTCTCGTGTATAAGTGTAGTAGTCTGTGCAGGGAGAGCAGTCTCTTACTCCTAAAGAAGGGTAATACAGCTCTTAAGGTCTCGTTTGTCTTATAGACACCAGGTCTTCGCATTCTACCACGTGACATCGCTTGGTAGGGCCAGGAGGAGTTACTCTTTAATATCATCGTTGGTAAGTACTTAAGATATTAAGGCTAGATTGGTCTTGAATCGATTTAGTATATAAAGGAACTCGATAATTCGCATTTTTATAAGGTCAAATATAGTGCTATAGAACTCCCTATAAAGTCTAGAGATATAGACCTCGTTATTAGCCTTATTAAACTTCTTTATTCCTTCCCACATTCCCTAAATATTATACGCCTTTATTATCGCACGCATCTCTTCCTAACGGTTGTCTCCTATCAAATTATAGATAATCTTATTTACTTCCCCTCGTCTTCTTCTCCTATTAGCTGAATTGACTCGAGCTGGGTCTTCTATACCAGTAACGAAATCCTATCCTTCTGCCATAATTAGGGCTGCCTTGTAGGTGCGCTCCCAGTCTGCAAAGTTATCTCCATTAAAAATAATAATTTTACCGGCCTTATGATTGTACGTAGGTGTCGTTAAGGTTAAGGTAGAGGAGGTCATTTTCGGGGGTTGAGTTAGGAGAGGTATTGCTACCCAGGCTTATAACCTGTTGGAATTACAAGGTCATGGGGTCACAGCGGAGCTATCTTAAGGATCTAATTGATGATAGAGATGACGTAGACGATGAATATTGATTGATTTGTGATGCAGTAGATACGGTTAATGTCTATATAGATTGCATGCGGACTTCGTCCTCGCAATGTGTCCAGAGCTTAGTCAGCACCTCTCGCTTAATTCTAACAGTTAAGGATCTTCGGATTTCCGGTTGATGAACTGAATGATATTGAATGAATGAATAAAGCTATGGAATCTAACTACGAGGAATATAGGCCTTAATATAGGCCTATATCTACGGGGTTCGGGGTAACTACTACGGATACCGAACGGGAAAGGGAGTCTGCTTATGTAAGCAGGAAACGCATGTGGAGGACTCTTCCAGAACCATCGTCACCGGTTAAAAATTCGGGTGGGAAACCCTGGGATATTCATACTAAATTGTATGGTTTTCTCCAAATTCCCCATCGCGTCTATATACGCGTTTTGTCCACCAAATGTTAACCTTTATTACAACAGGAAAATGTAACAGACTTTACATTTTACCTACCAGTAATATAATAGAGCTTCTTTCTTTACTTCTTCCTTATCTAATTCTTAATCTACGCGTCTATTAAGCTCTTTAGCAGCTTATAGACCTTGCGGATCTACTCTTCTACTCCCCTTATAATTAAAGACACGTCCAAACTAAATAAGCGGAATAACTTTATATCGCGAGAGCCTCTACTAGCTAGCCAGAACTACGGCTATATATTCCCAATTAACTAGAAGAACCTTTTTCTAGGTAAGCATAGTAGGCTTCCTAGATCTATTTTCTATACTAATAATAAGTAAAGTTGGTAATAAGCAAGCTAGCTTACTAGCTTAGCTTACTTACTTACTTACTAATTAAGTAAGCCAATAAGCTAAAAAGCCTATTTTAGGTAAGCAAGCAAGCTAAATAAGGCTTAGCTTGCTTACTTGCTTGCCCGCTTAATAGGAAATATATATATAAGTTTTGGTTAAGATTTAAATCTAGTAATACACTTTTAGTGTTAAGTTTTAATGATTTTGTATACAAATATGCTTATTTAATTGTTTTTCCACGCCGAGCTTTCTTACGCGTTAGTCGCGATCTATAATTAAGGAGATCTTTTTACTATACCCCCCCCCTAATATTACCAAACTAGTAGCTACTAGCTCTACTATTAGCTATGCCTTATAATTTTACTAAAGCTAACCTAAACGCGATAGCTACTCTAACGCCTATAATTACTCTTTCCGAAGCTGTCACTCCAGATACATCCCCCTCGCCTTTAAATAATAATAATTTTAAGACAAATTGTAATGGAATTAACTAGTAATAACTCAGCCAATATTAAAAGCCGTTTAGAGCCTTAAAAAGGAACGTAAGCTTTATCTATAAGTATAGATATTAGCTTTAACATTGCATTAATAAGCGACTATACTAGGAATGCAAGTATTGCTATTAGTATACTCTACCTAGTAGCCGATTTAATATTACCTCTACTACTTTTTCTACGTCCTAATACCTTGTAAAAGAAAGGAAAGGCCATGGCTATAATAAATATGGCGTAATTAAATTTAATAAAAAGCGGAAAGTAACTGTCCTTAAAGTACTTAATAAAAAAATAAGATCTCTTAAGGCCTTATAAATAACCTTATTAACAGCTTTAATAAAATAACCTTCTAGTAAGCCGTAATTAAGTGGATTACTAATAATAATTATCCTTTATAAGAGGTTAAAACACCTTCCTTCTGTGTTATAATAGCTGCCGCTAATCCTAACGCTAAGAAGTAGATTTAGAAAAGCTACTACGTCAGGAAAAAATTTACCAACATTTTTACAGCATTTGGCAGCATTTGGCGGCCAAATGCGCATTCCGCGTACTACAACGTGTAGCGTATGGTATTAACTAAGGTACGGCATACTGCTACATTCAACAATGTAGTGCGGCATACTGCTGCATACTGCTGCATTTAATAATGCAGTGCGGTATACTGCTGCATACTACTACATTTAACAATACAGTGCGGTATACTGCTATATTTAATAATACACTGCGGCATACTACTATATTTAACAATACACTGCGGCATACTGCTGTATTTAATAATGCAGTACAGCTAACTACGCATTTTATACTTAATGCGCAATTAATATATAATGCCCTCCTTGCGTATTTTGTATATAATGCCCTTCTTATACATTCTGTATATAATGCCCTTCTCGCGCATTCTGTATATAATGCCCTTCTCGCGCATTCTGTATATAATGCCCTTCTCGCGCATTCTGTATATAATGCCCTTCTCGCGCATTCTGTATATAATGCCCTCCTCACACATTCTATATATCTTGCTTACTTTAAGTAATAAATAAGTATTGCTCTTCCTACGCAGTTAGTGCAAAATAAATTATATTATTTTAGATAATTTAATATAATATAGCAACGGTTCTCTTTTACCTACCTACCTACTAGCCTACCTACCTACCTACCTGTCTGCCTACCTGCCTATCTACTTACCTATTTACCTGCCTACCTACCTGCCTACCTATCCGCCCGTTTATCTATCTATCTATCTATCTATCTATCTATCTATGCCTACCTATCTATGCCTACCCGTCTATGTTACCTTAATTCAATCAATCAATCAAATCATTTATAGTGTTCGCTGGCTAGTTATTTAAACGGTCGTCTAACTCTAGCGACGGTTATATAGCTCCGGCGACGGTCGTCTAGCTCTGACAACGGTCGTCCAGCTCTAGCGACGGTCATCTAGCTCTAGCGACGATCGTCTGGCTCTAGCGACGGTCATCTAGCTCCGGCGACGGTCGTCTAGCTCTGACAATGGCCGTCTAGCTCTGACGACGGTCGTGCGGCTCTAGCGACGGTCATCTAGCTCCAGCGATAGTCGTCTGGCTCTAGCAACGGTCGTCCGGCTTTAGCGACGGTTATCTACTAGCTATCGTTCTGGTGTCCCCCTAGGTAGGGAGAATGTAAGGAAGGAAGGAAGGGTAAAAAATAAGGTGGCTACCTAGGTGTATATAGGGGGTATACTTAGCAGAGGCACATATAGAGGCTATCAGGAATATAGCGGGGACCCAATACGGAGCTTCGTGTAGAGCCTCCGTACGCAGAGCTTTATATAGAGCCTCCGTACGCAGAGCTTCGTATAGAGCCTCCGTACGCAGAGCTTTGCACAAAGCCTTATACAGAGCCTCTATACGTAGAGCTTTATATAGAGCCTTATGTAGAGCCTTATATAGAGCTTTATGTAAGAGCTTTATATAGAGCTTCGTGCAGAGCTTTATATAGAACTTCGTGCAGAGCTTCGTATAGAGCTTTATGTAGAGCTTTATGTAGAACTTCGTGCAGAGCTTTATATAGAGCTTCGTGTAGAACTTTATACAGAGCTTTATGTAGAACTTTGTTTATATAGAGCTTTGTGCGAACTTCGTACGGAACTTCGTGCAGAACTTCGTGTAGAACTTTATGCGGAGCCTCTATATTTTTCTAATTTACTAGCATCTAATTTTACTTTTCTACTATTTTAGTATTTTCTAGCATTTAGCAGCTAAATGCTAATACTTAATTATAAATACGGCATTTGGCGGCTAAATGCTAGTACTTAGTAATAAATACTATATTTAGCTGCTAAATAGAGGGGTTTTAATAAACTAACGGAAGGTGTTCTAATAAAAGGTAATGCAACTTAAGTTAAGGCGATTATCGCGTACTAGCAGTATATAGTTAGTAGGACCTTTCGTTAGATTTAAGTCTTAGTAAATATTAGAAGTTTTAATAAATATTTTTATTAGAACTTTAACCTAGCCACCTATTTTATTTATAGCAGCTAGCGATTCTAAATTTTCTATAGTTAATCCTTACTATTATGTCTTCCAATCCTAAGCGCTATATTAATTAAACCGTTAAGCTAGTTTAGCAAATAAGACGCAACGCTAGCGCTGCTGAAGTTAAGCCTAGTTAAAGCCACTAACCCCAAAATATTATTACCGAAACCGTTAAGCAAGCAATTTAAATAAAGCGTGGCTTAAATAGCGAAGCTCCGGAGTAGCCGCTAAGACGTATAAAATAGGGTCCTAATAAACTAGAGTTAAGCGGGAGTAAGGATAATTATAGTTAAAGGAAGAAGTCTTATATTAAAGTAGTTAAGAAGAAAGCGTTAGCTAAGCTAGCGGCTACTATTTGCCATACTAAGCTTAATTGGCGTAGAAAGGATAAATTCTGGAGGATTCTTATATGCAGGCGATATAAAGCTAAAGGCCCTAAGCATAATTGACATATAGTTAAGAGCTTTCTTTAAAGGGAAATAAAGGAACGAATAAAAGAAGTAGATAAAGATAATACCTCTGGCCGAGAGATTCGCTAAAGTAACTACTACTTTTACCTTAATATCCTTATCAAACGAACCAATCTTATATCCGCTCCCCTAGAAAAACAAGTTAAATAAGCTTAGCAATAGGCGGCAAAGCAGTAAATAAGGGAGAACCTTCATAGGCACCTTGGCCAGAAGCGTCGTGCGAGTAAGGTTCTTAATGAGGAAGATTCTGGCTTAACATTAAGTTATAAGGGAGGTAATAAGGAAGGCTCTACCTCTTCTGCTTAAAGCCAAAAGCAAAAGTAGAATAACTAATTAATCGCACAAAGTATATAAAAGCTCGCCGCCGCTAATAAGAACTTAGCTAGGACTCTTACTACTACGTTTAGGGAGCCTACTTCTCACTTAATTACTACCGCGGCTACTATTAGTTATATAGAACTTAATAAGAAGCTTAATTAGATAGATAAAAGGAACTACTAGCGGCTAGAGGCACTTAAGAGAAGGTAGGAGGAGAGGCAGAACAAGCTTTTGCGTATACTTTAAGCGGTAATTAGTAGAAGGCGTAAGGAAGGTAGTAGGCAATAAGAAAATACTTCTTTAGGTATAAATAGGGAAGAGGAGGCAAGAAGCTCTATATACTATAGAAAAATAGGCAAATTCGCCTCTATATCTCTAGAGTACACTAGAGAGCAAAGCTTAATTAAACGTCTAGCTAACGCCGCTTAACTTCTACTCTTTATCTACACCATACAAATACATTATTAATAAAGGTGGTAATAACCTAAACGTCTCTAATATTTAATTCCTCCCTTATAAACACGTTTAATAGTTTAATAAAAAAGCTATAACCTATATATATAAAGTAACAGGACATAAGCCAACCTCCAATACTTAAAAGTAAGTAAGCAGCTTAAAGTTTAATTTAATAGCGCCAAACCTATACTCCACCACAATTCTCTTAATTAATAGCCACTAATTAAGAGCTCGCTAACTTAGTGTAATTATATAAGATCTAGAGTTCTTATACGGTCCCAAAACTCCCTATTACAAACTAAAAGCAGCGTTACTGTATATAAAGCGGCTCTAGTCTTCCGGTAGGAAGCTAAGCAGATCTTGCAACTTTCTACTAAGATTAATCTTAATATAAAGCGTAGTATTACCGCCAGTAAAAGGAAGCCTAGTAAAGACAGCGCTAAATAAGCCGTTTAGAAGAATAATCGTAAGGTAACTAAGTAAGTGTTATTTCTTATGGCCACTCTAAAATCGTCTCTAATTTTCCTTACTAGGCCGGCAAATACGAATCTCTATTCCATTAATAAAGCTAAATATAGAATTGTCGCTAAATAAATTGCCTATTGCCTCAGTATACTCCTTAATTCGTTTAGCCGACATTATCTGCTTATCTAGTATAATTCTCTTGCCCTACCTCTCTATAATATTATCTAGAACCCTATTCCAGACTTATAAAAGCTAAGGTTAGCTTCTTCTAAAGAAAGGTATTAGGTAACTAAGTAATAGAGGATAAGCGCAGCGCCAGAGGAAGATAAGGAGTAACTCCTCTAGTGAAGTTGTTAAGGCATTTAACCAGCTGGATTGTAGATTAATTACGAACTTAGTAGGTGGATTAATTACCTAAGCCAACTTTCTAACCTTATCTTTAGTAAAGCGGGTAAAAAACTTAAAATATTCATTATTTAAACCCCCTTCGTCCTTAGGTAGCCATATATTAATAAGCTTCTAGATAGGGCTAAATCTCTTAAAAGGCTTCCACGGCCATACTAGTTCAGTATTAGCGAATAAGGTAGCTAGCGCGGCAGCCATAGCGTTGCTATTATTTGTTTGTAGTAGCCATAAGGCAGCAGCAAAAAATATATAACATTCAAGCTCGTCCATACTAAAGATATTAATATAGTGGTAAGGTGGTTGGTGAGGGTAAGGCCCTTAATTCGCTTCTATCAAAACCCCTACTTAACTAATTTAACGAAAGGTCGCGCTTAACGTATATATAAGCACTAAAACTTAGCGTTACCTTCTATTAGATACCTTCCGTCAGTTCATCAAAACCCCTCTAATGCTAATACTTAATTATAAATGCTAGAAAATGCTAGAAAATGCTAAAAATGCTAAAAAATGCTAAAATGGCAGAAAAGTAAAATTAGATACTAGTAAAATTTTTCCTAACGTAATTAGTTCGGCTTTATATAATATAGGACTATAAGGCCTATTAGCTAGCTGTAATTAATAAGCTTATCTACGCCCGTTTAAAGCTTTATTTCTTATTTAACGGCTAAACTATATATAGTAATAAATATTCTCTTACTAGCGTATATATTTATCACCTTAATTATAAAGGCAGAGTTGTTAACTACTTAATTACTCTACTAGAGCTACTTAGCTATTATATAGAAATTAATTATATAGAAGTAATTAGCAACGTTTTTACTTATTTTAACATTAGTAAAGAGAGGCTTAGCTATTTTATTACTAATAACGCCGCTAATAATAGCACTTATATAGATTATCTCTCTACTAAACTTAACTTTAAAAAGGAGGATTGTTAGATTTAATATATAGCTTATACGCTTAATCTAGTAGCTTAGTTAATTTTATTTAGAAAAGATAAAGACGTGTATAAGAATAAGGATTTAAATATACTAGTACATTGGTTAATAAATCTTAACTTCCTATTCCCTTATTAACCTCTACTAAGTAGAACAAAGAACGCTTCCTTAAAGAATAGCAAAGGGAAGGCCCCTTTAGTATTCTTATTAATATTCTTAATTCTATTAATATACCTTAGCTTTATTAAATCTTTTAGAATTATTAGCAAGAGGAGTAGAGTGATCTACTAGAAGCCGGCTTTAAAATTCTTAAAGTAATTAAGCTAGTTAAAACTAGGTAAAATAGTTATTATAATACCTTTATCACGGGAGTCACCCGCGCACATTCGTCCCGTAACACCTACGCACGTACCACCATCACCCCTATATCTTCGACCACGTTTCCTAACCTGTTCCTGTTCTACATCAAACGTCTTAAACCATCACACGTTAATATACTTAGCACGGTCAATAGCTAGCAATCAAGCTTATTTATAAACTGCTTTATCAACTCCGTAACAGCCTTTACCTAAGCTATCCTCCTTTATAGTCCAATTAATTTAATTATATAATATATAATTACAAAGTATAAGAAGAAAGTAGCTCCTTTAATAGCTAAAGGAAAGCTAGTACCTCTACCTTCTTTAGTAATTACAGGTGGAGCCTTAACCTCTTATAATTAGGACGTTATTATTAACTATATTAATATCCTATTACTAATTTATAAAGCTACTAAGATGCTTAAAGCTAGAGGCAAATTGGGCCTATATAGAGCGATTTAGGAGGTTATTGTCTGTATAAGTAGAGGTTGTAAATCGTATTACGCGCAGAGCGTATGCGGTAGAGGCCGTATAGCATAGCGTAGGTTACCTAACCACCTACGGCCCGATAGATAGCCGACCTTTACTACCCCTTTCTTTCTCTTTTAGTAGACGAAAGAGACACGAATAAACCAAGAACCTATTACCTTATATTGCAATTGCAGTACCCCCCCAGGTAATACCGACAGTTATTTTTACGCTTAATTAGCTACTAAAGCTCTTTAAGGAAAAAAAGGCTTAAGTAGGTAAAGTAATAATAGAAGACTATCTAGATTAAGAAGTAATTAAGGATTACTATATAATTAACCTTAATTATAGTTAGTTAAAGCTTTAGAAGTATTTTAAGAAGCTTAATAAGACCCCTGTCTACTATATAGCCGTTCTACTTTATCCTCTCTATAAATACTTCTATAAATATACGTGGGAAGATTACCTAAACTAGCTAATAAAAAACAATATAACCTTTCTTAAGCTTTAGCTTTAATATAAAGCTTAACCAGATCCTCTAACTATACTATTAAATTAGTCGCAGAAACGGGCATACGCGGCGTTAGGTAGAGACGACTACATTCGCGCTAATACTCGTGGCTCTTAAGGCCTTATCGACGTCGACAAATATAAGGCTTAGAAGGCTTAAGAGCCTCTTAATAACGACCACCGGCTCGCAAACAATCCTATATTATATTAGTAATAGGAGCAATTAACTTGGCTAAAGCTCTTAAGGATAGCTCTTAATATTTTAACTATATTAGCTATAAGCAATAACTATAAACAAGCATTTAGTGAAGCTGGTGATCTTTTAGAGCCGCGTTAATTAAGACTCCGCCCTAATATTATTACTACTTTATAGTGTAATCGCAGCTATAAAAAGATAGGCTTTAAAAGATCTAGTAGAAGTAGTAAGTTCGCTATAATCTATATAGGAAATAGCTAATATCTAGGTACTTAGTAATAGAGTCCTTATTATTAAAGCCAAGGCCTCCCTTAGGGCCTCCCTTAAAGCCTTTCTTAACACTACGCCAAGCCTTGTAATAGCTACTACTGCGTAAATATATTATATAATTACTATAAGTTATAGCTACGAAGGAGTTTTGGGGTAGCTTATAGCCTAAATTTTATATACTATACCAAATTTCTATATAAAATTAATTAAGCGGTTAAGTAAGCAAGCAAGCAGACAATTTATTTCAAATAAGCCAAGTAAGCGAGCTTAAGGTGTCAAAAATTGCAAGCAAGCAAGCTGAGGCTGCTTAGCTTGGCTTGCTTACTTATTACCAACTCTAGTAATAAGCTCTACTTATAAACAAGCTTTTAGTTAAGCTAAGAAGGTTATTACTAATAAACGTAATAAGCTTATAGCTAACACGATTAAAGTAGATTAATATTAAAAGTAGTGGCTTCTTAAAGGCATTCTACTAGGCAGCTTAATTAACTATATTAGCTCTAACGGCGCCTTAGCTATACCTTAGCTAATAAATTTAAATACTAACCTAACTGGCTATAAGTTAAATATAGCGGTAGAAATACTAACTAAGATAGGTAAGTTTACCAAAGCTTGTTCCTTAATAGAGCCTAACTTTAAAATAGTGCCCGCTTAACCACTAGGCTGGATCCTTACCTCTAACGTTACTACCGATATAAATACCTACTCTAAAGCCTACACGGCGTGCGGATTAAATCCAACGATATTTAGATACTATTTAAGGTTAATTTAGGTAGATCTAAGATTGGATAATATTAATATTTGTATATACAAAAGTGCTGCTAAAAATCTAAAATCTAACTCTATAACTCTTGGGTCTATATAAATTACCCGATTGGGATAAGCGCGCTGTCAGCTCTGCAGTCAGCGTATACACCTTTCCAGCGAGCGTCCAGCGAGCGACTTGATCGGCCGCAGTCAGTCAGCGGAAGGCGTCATCGCTCGCTGAACGCTGCCTGTTGGCCACACTGCTTGCTAGAGCCTTTCTAAGCCTATGGATCCCACGAGACAAGTAAAATGACACCGGTTGAAGCACTTAGAGACGCTCACGTCTGTAAAATATGAAATGGTTCTTGTCCGTAATGTTACGAAATGCTATGTACAGCGTCTCTTCAATTCCGGTGGTTAGCGCAGCCACGTCTGCACGGCCTTTTTGTAGGGGAAGTTTTGGTATTTTTGCTGTTTGAGGGAAAGTTAATAAAACACGCTAACCACCGGATGCGCCTGGGTGCTGTAGTAATTTATACTTGGCAGGCCAAGTCTACACCTTCAAACCACACGTCTAATGCGTTGCCAAGAGCTTGGCCGCAGACTGAGCTGAAGTGTTTGGGCCACTGACAGTACGTAGGACACTGGTTATCTCTTGGATATTTCTGTAGTCCCAATCCTGACCAGTTTCACATGTGCGTTCAGCTGTGCGTTCAGCTGCGCGTTCAGCTGTACGTTCGGCTGTGTCTTGAACTATAGTATGAGCTGCGCATTTAAACCTAGTGTCTCCCACTTGTACTCAGAAATCCTCAGAGTCTGCAAGCTCCTTGAACAATCCATATCGATTCTTGGCGCGCTCTTGCTATTTATCCAAAGGGAGACAGGTAATATCATGGCTAACGTTCAAATTCCAGACGGCGACAGCCTTATCTATCGCTCCTACGGACAGTTCGTCAAGCAATTGTTGCTAGGACCTAACACCCTCCAGCAAGGCTTGGACTATATTTACGTCTGTCCTCCTACGGAGCATGGAATTCGCGGAGGACGCCCTGTTCCGGATTCAGTGACCAATTACAACATTTTTGAGTTTGCCGACTCCCTACAAAGGGCTGACTCGCCTCTGTTTATGGCCGGCGCGGATTTGGGCTATTTCGAATCTCTCGCTAAGTACACAACCATGTCGACTTAATGTTGGAGTGAGCTACTCATCATTGCAGTTACCTCAAGGCTGTCAAAGTCAAGGTTGTCACTCCGGATCAGGAGAGAGAGATTCAGGATGCGACCAGGAGGCTACAGAATCTCGAGATTCAGAGAAATACCTTAAAGAGACAGGCAATAGCAGATTGGAAAAGTGATCCCGACGCTCAAACCAATCATACCAGTTTTCAAAGATGGTGTATTAACAACGCCGATTCTTACCTGCAAATCGAGCGGCAGGTCGACCTGAATGCAGGCCAAATCGATCAACTCCAGAGCAGGTACTATGGAGCTGCGGCAGACGCTCTCAGGGACAAGACAAAGAAATTGGAAGGCTTGGCAGGAGATGAGATGCATAGTAATCCAGGGTACGGCACCCGCCGTCGTTGTTATCAAGTGTCATGGGACTGAATTCTTCGCAGATATAACATGGCGTGCTTCCCTCGCGACTACGCAATCGACGAGACAGCTCTCGATGAAGATCGCAGAGTGGAAGACGTGGCTGGTCAGGATCTCATTTACCAACCCCTCTATACCATCGATGGCTATGAGTCGGCCTGTGACCGCTGGATCAAAGGGACGGCTGGTGGCGATACGTCATGGTCACTGGATCTTACCTCGGTCAGGCACGACGACTGGACCGACCTTGGACATTCGAGAAGCGCCTCGAGGAGCGCAAACTCCTTCTTTTTCTTCTTCAGCAAGTCCAGCAGCAGCAGCACGGAGGAGACCCGTCTCCACTTCGCCGGAAGTGACTGGAAACAGCACACAAATATCACGCTAGCTATGAAAGGGCCGCCGCAAGTCTTCAACACTACAGCTGGCTTATGGTGAGTGGCCGAACTTTTTATTTCGCTAATGCTTCCCATGTTAATACTGCCTAGGGATGTTGCCGGTGTGCGCAGGACGTTTCCCGAGCTCCTCCCAGGGGAGACGGACACTGCGCTTGGCCTGGTGCGGATCTTCAAGATACTCGTGGGCTACGAAGTGTCTTTGAAGATCAAATTTGACACCTCGCTGGGAACCCAAGTTAGAGACATGGTAAGCCAGGCCAAGTCGGAGTCGGGCGGTGCGCTCCGCATTTTTGGGTTCCAATTCGGCTCCGATACTAGCTCTGGGACATCTTTCTACAGGGACGTGAACGATGTCCAGTACAATGAGACCAACAGCGAGATCACACTTCCCGCAAGTCCTCGAGGGTGTCCCGTACTCCTGGGAATCCTTGGCCGGAAAATCGGAGCTTGAGCCCATATGGGTCTTGCGGGATGGAAAAGTGAGTTCCCAGGACGGAAAAAAATTGGTTCGCTCGTTTTATTCTCTTCCTGATGGCACCCAGATCTAGCTCTCTGGGAGTAGTTCGTGTTTCTTTGGGTAACTTCAATCCCTCATTTAGTCACCGTTCCACAGACTGGCAATCATATCTCTGCAGTCCTCAAGCGTAGCCGCTTCCCGTTCACTAAAATAGCAACCAATATTCTCGATCAATGATATCCATGTCGTACCACATCGTGAATATTCTCGTCCCCCTTTCCACCAGTGCTGTTATCAATATTCAATATCAGTATTAGGCGCCTTCACCGCACATGCAACCTTACCAAAAGGTAGCGCCACACTTCAAAACTTACGCATACCCATCTTTCCATCAAAAACAATCAATTTCCTAACTCTCAAGACCTAATTCCTACTGCCTAGCGAGCTAGAGGTGGATTTATTTGTCGTTTTACCCCCTTTTCCCTGACAGAAAATTCTTCTTAGGGGTGGTCCTAGCTTATAAGCGAGGCACGGATAGGAACACCAAAACTACCACTAATACCAAAACTACGGTATAAAATGCTAAGGCCTAATAGGTCAAAAAAAAACCTCCTATAGAAATAAGTGATAAAGAGTCTACATTCACTTTTTCTCCCCCTTCTCCCTCTCCTGGCCTATTTAGGACAGGAGAAAAAAGAGGACATCCTTAATCTTCTCCTAAAAAAGAAGACCAAAAACCTATAAAAAAGACAATAAAACTAACAACTACTACGGATAGTATACCTAGTATACCTTCCTTTTCCCTTTTCTCTAGAATAACATCTATATAAGGCTTTAGAATGCCTAATCTAGGCCTATAAAGTGCTAAAAGAAGAAGAAGAAAAATAAGAAGAAAAATAAGAAGAAAAATAAGAATAAGTTAGATAGCTAGTAGACTATATACAAAGTATACTAGAAGGAAGGAATCCCTTTACAACCAAAGAGAAAGGAGAGGCAAAAGATACCCTAAAGGGACTAGTAGAAGAAATAAGAGCTCTCCGTAAGGAGGTAGCTCCTATTAAAGAAACTTACGCAAAGAGGCTAAAGAAGGACCTCCCTTCTTTATCCTCCCTACCTTCCTTATTATTATTATCGTCTATTCCTCCTTCTTCTAGTAGGGTAACTAGTAGCACGCCTAGCTCTAGCTCTACCTCTACTAGAAGTAAGAAAAAGTAGCTATAAGAAAGGAAGCTAGTCCTAATTACAGACGAAAAGGACTAATTTCTAGATATATTCTCTATACGAAACAAAGTCAATTAACTATTTACATTAAAACTGAAAGTAAAAAAGCCAGTACTAGCGTCTATAGCTAGAACTAAAGGAAAATAAAATATTCTCCTTATAACTATAGAAGAGTATAATGCAGATTTCCTAGTTAAATATAAGGAGATCTAGTATAACTACTTTACCTTTTAAAGAGAATAAAAATTAGAACTATGGGTTTAAATTATAGCTTATAGGGTTTATACCCTACCTTTTCTAAGAGAAGGAGGCTCTAAGCTTCTAAAAGAAGAAATTAAGACTTTAATCCTATAAGGATATAAGGACTACCTAAATGGATCTTATCTAGCGAAAAAAGACACAATCTATAGACTAGATTTAGCTCTATAGTTTTTACTATAGAGAATAAAGGAAAAAGATAAGAAATCCTTAAGTAAAAAGAGATATTAATTGCAGGTACAGCTACTAAGGTAGTAAAATACCTCGAAGTCTCTCATACTACGCAGTGTACTAGCTGCCAAAAATTTGGCAATATAGGAGATAGATGCTCTACTAGAGCCTATAGATTTTATATAGCTATATATTTATCTAAAGATTACTCCTGTTCTATCTATATAATAATAGGCAAGCCCTATAAGCATACTACCCCTCTTTGCATTAACTGTAAAGAAAACCACTTTATAAATAATAAAGACTGCGAGGTTCTAAAAGCAGCTAAGCTAGTAGGTAGTACTAGCTTATAAGGTTCTATGGAAGAATAAAACAAAACAAATAGGATTCTAGAAGGAGTTAGCTCCTACTAGGCTCTTAGTAAAAAGATATTAGAGAGTAAAAGGATAGAAATAAATTGCAAAAGGACAGGGATAGGTGTTAGGATTTCCTATGGTTTTTCCTACCGTTTTCTTATTCCCTAGTAGTTGTAGTACCTTAGTATTTTACTAAGGAGCTATAAACTCTTAGGGGTTTATATAACCGACTACCGACACTGTACTAAGATATAAAATCACCACTTAGAAGGCTCCGAGACAGCGTTAACGCCACCCTATATATTGATTGCAGATCAATATTGCTTGCAGATCACTGTTCCCATTTTAGTTACCTATTACCCCATCATGTCTTATTACCTCTACCTTCTTCGTGTATATATAGAGGCTTTAGAGCTACATTTACAATTAAGTCGTTTATGCAATTCTATATACTGCAAAGCTTACAGTTTATAAACTACTAGGATATAGCTACTAGTACATATTAAGCTGCCTAGAAAGGATTTATGTATATAAAACTATAGCGCCATAGCCTAGAGGCTGTATGCGCAGTATTGTATATAGTATAATACAATAGACCTAAAAATAAAAAATAAAAATCAGTATTAGGCCATATTGATATTAATATTAAATAGTAGTTTAATATTGAAAATATATTAAATATTAAATATAGTACGGTCTTGGTATGGTATTTTAATTAAAAGTAGGCTCTATACGCCCCTAAGCTTTAGTAAAGCTTTAAACTAGCTGCTCCCCTATAACCGCCCCCCCACTACTACCGTTAAGTTCGTGATCGTGATCCTTAGCGTAAGGTAGTAGGTGTTAGCTACTCTCTAGATTCTGCCAAGAGCTCAGAAGCCTCTCGTACTACATTCGTCGCTATAAGCCTCCTGCCGGCGGTAATATTACTTAGTAGCTAACTCTTTAAGCACTCCATACGTTTAATATTCATACTCCCTAGTAATATACGGTCCTATAAGACTGTTCGCCGTGCACTTAAGAAGATTCGTTCTACCTCTGCTAATATGCAC
>Ga0307515_10008847_pt1 | contig 19550 bp, 20 predicted proteins | sample 17_EM_MG_FD_194513 | JGI IMG/M metagenome (GOLD analysis project Ga0307515, IMG submission 194513) | Populus trichocarpa ectomycorrhiza microbial communities from riparian zone in the Pacific Northwest, United States - 17_EM | ecosystem: Host-associated > Plants > Roots > Unclassified | place...
TCAGCGTCAGGCTGCGGAACTGCGAGGCGCGCAGCGCGAGCGTCGTGCGTGAAGGCGGCACCTGCACCTGCACCAGTCCCAGGACCGGGTCGAACGACATCAGCCGTGCGGTCATCGCCTTGCCGTTCAGGCCCAGCACCTCGCAGGGGGCGTGCTCGGGCATCGGCTCGGGGTTGGGGTAGACGGCGTAGGGCGGCGTCGGCCAGGCGAAACCCCCGGCGGCGTCGGACGCCTCCGCACGCGGCTGGCGCGGCGCAAGGGCGCCCAGTTCGTGCGGGACGAGGGACAGCGGCGCGGAGAGATCTGACATGGCCTTCCTGTGCTTTTGGCAATGGTGGCCATGCTCACGCGACAGGCGTGGCTCGGCCTTGATAGCGATCGTAGGTTGGTAGCGCTGTCTTCGCTGGCAGAAAAGCAGGCCTTGCGCCGGCCAGTTCGTGACATGGCACCGGCGACGGCCGGCGGTCACAATGCGCTGGACCGACTCCCTGGCGCACATCGCATGAATCTTCGTTTTGTCGAAGCCTTCTACTGGGTGGCCACGCTGAAGAGCGTGTCGCGCGCGGCCGAGAAGCTCTTCATCACGCAGTCGGCGATGTCCAGCCGCATCGCGGCGCTGGAAGACGAGCTGGGCGTGTTGCTGCTGGACCGGCGCGACAAGCAGGTGCGGCTGACAGCCGCAGGCGGCCGCTTCCTGGTGATGGCCGAACGGTTGTTGTCGCTGCAGCGAGAGATTCGCGACGAGATGGGGCGCAGCGGCGAGTCGGGCTTGAACCTGCGCATCGGCGCGATCGAGTCGGTGCTGCATTCGTGGCTGATCGACTGGGTGCGCGAGATGCGCGCGGCGCAGCCCGGCCTGGAGCTGGAGCTGACGGTTGAAACCACGCCGGTGCTGGTCGACCAGATGCGCCGCGGCCGGCTGGATCTGGCCATGGCGGCCTTGCCGTCTTCGGGCGACGGCTTGCGCCAACAGGCGTTGCCGCCGATGCCGATGTGCTTCGTCGGCCATGCACAACTGCACAAAAAACGCCGCTACTCGCTGGCCGACCTGGCGACGCTGGAACTGCTGACGTTTCAGCGCGGCTCGCAGCCGCACGTGGCGCTGGTCGACCTGATGCGCCAGGCCGGCCACACGCGGCTGAAGGTGCACGCGATCTCGTCCGTCTCGGCGATGGTCCAGCTGATCGAAGGCGGCCTCGGCGTGGCCACCTTGCCGCTGGCGGTGGTGCGCCGGCTGTCTGAACGGCAGCCGCTGCGGGTGCTGCCCTGCGAGGCCGAGATGCCGCCTTTGCCGATCTTTTTGAGCTACCGCGACGACCCGGGATCCGCATTAACCCGCACTGTTGTGGACGCGCTCCTGGGCTTCAAGGCGATCCAGAATGGGTCATCGAAAAAATCGATGAGGTCATAGAGAAATTTCCCGTTTGTAGGCGCGCCGGGGTGGCTCACACAATGCGCCTCATTGTTGAACCCAAAGCAGAAAAGGGGTGATTCGATGAGCACGGCGACGGTGTTTGCAAGCAGCGCGGCGGTGGCCCGGGCGGCCATCCGCGCTGGCCAGGTCAGTGGTCATACCAGCGGTCTCGCGGGCCGCCATGTGCAGGGCAATCTGGTGATCCTGCCGCAGGCCTGGGCGGGCGAATTCCTGCAGTACTGCCAGGCCAACCCCAAGCCCTGCCCGCTGCTGGCGGTGACCGAAGCCGGCGACCCGGCGATGCCGACGCTGGGCGAAGACATCGACATCCGCACTGACGTGCCGCGCTACCGCGTCTGGCGCCACGGTGAGCTGGTCGACGAGCCGACGGACATCCGCACCCATTGGCGCGATGACTTGGTCAGCTTCGTGCTTGGCTGTTCGTTCTCGTTCGAGCAGGCGCTGGCCGACGAGGGCATTTCCCTGCGTCACGTGGAGCAGGGCCTGAACGTGGCGATGTTCCGCACGTCGATCGCCACTGTGCCGGCTGGCCGCTTCGCCGGGCCGATGGTCGTGACGATGCGTCCGCTGCGGCCCCACGATGCACGCCGTGCCGCCGAGATCACCGCCCGCTACCCCCGGGTCCACGGCGCGCCGGTGCACATCGGCGACCCGGCCGAGATCGGCATCGCCGACATCCACCGGCCCGACTACGGCGACGCGGTCGAGATCCGCGACGACGAGGTGCCGGTGTTCTGGGCTTGCGGCGTCACCCCGCAGGCCGCGCTGACCGCCGCGCGCCCCGAGCTCTGCATCACCCACGCGCCGGGCGCGATGCTGATCACCGATTGGCTCAACCACCAGATGGCCGGGCACTGAGCCGGGCACCGAATCCTTTTTGCCGTTCACCGAGGAGACTTTGATGAAGACCTGGATCGCCGCCGCACTGGCCGTCACCATCACCCCGTTCGCCCAAGCCCAGACCAAATGGGACCTGCCGTCGGGCTACGCCACCAACACCTTCCAGGTGCAGAACCTGCAGTGGTTCGCCGACGAAGTGGCCAAAAGCAGTGGCGGCAAGCTGAAGATCACGCTGCACCCGAATGCGTCGCTGTTCAAGGCCAACGAGATCAAGCGTGCGGTGCAGTCGGGCCAGACAGCGATCGGCGAGTTCATCCTGTCCAGCGCGGCCAACGAAAACCCGATGTTCGGGCTCGACTCGATCCCGTTCCTGGCCACCAGCTATGTCGAGGCGAAGAAGCTCGACGAGGTCTCGCACCCGCAGCTCGAGCGCACGCTGCACGACCAGGGCCTGAAGCTGCTCTACACCGTGCCGTGGCCGCCGCAAGGGCTGTACTCGATCAAGCCGGTTGCCTCGATGCAAGACCTGAAGGGCACCAAGATGCGGGCCTACAACCCGGCCACCTCTCGCATTGCCGAATACGTGGGTGCGCAGCCGGTGACCATTCAGCTGGCCGAGCTGCCGCAAGGGCTGGCGACGGGCACGGTGCAGACCTTTTTGACCTCCAGCGCCTCGGGTGTCGACAGCAAGCTGTACGAACAGGTCAAGTACTTCTACGACGTCAACGCCTGGCTGCCGCGCAATGCGGTGGTGGTGAACCAGAAGGCCTTCGAGTCGCTGGACAAGCCGACGCAGGACGCGGTGCTGAAGATCGCTGCCGAGGCGGGCAAGCGCGGCTGGCAGATCAGCGAACAGAAAGACGCCGAGTACATGAAGGAGCTGGCCGCCAAGGGCATGACGGTGGACACCACCAGCGAAGCCTTGAAGCGCGAGCTGAAGGTGATCGGTGGCCGCATGACGATCGAGTGGTTGAAGACCTCGGGTGACGAAGGCAAGGCCGTCATCGACAACTTCCGCAAGTGAAGGCTGAGACCAAGACCATGGAAACCACGGCAACTTTGACGGCCGGGGCCAGGCCCCTGTTGGCCACCGGCACGCCTGGGCGTTTGCGCCGCACGCTGGACGCGCTGTTCCTCGCCGCCGGTGGCCTGGGGGCGCTGTGCGTCGCGCTGATCTGCGCGTTGATGATCTGGCAGAGCATCGCCCGCGAATTCGGCGTGTCCACCGGCGCTGTCAACGACATCGTCGCCTGGTTGTGCGCGGCCTCGGGCTTCTTCACGATGGCCCATGCGTTCAAGCACGGTGACTTCGTTCGTGTGACGCTGCTGATGGAGAAGCTGGCACCCGGACCACGCCGCACGCTGGAGCTGGTATCGCTCGTCATCGCCACCATCGCGGTGGGCTACCTGACTTGGTGGGCCTGTGCTTTCACCTATGAAAGCTGGCGCTTCCACGAACTGGCGCAGGGGCTGCTGCCGCTGCCGATCTGGATCCCGCAGACCAGCTTCGCGCTCGGCTCGATCCTGCTGTGGCTGGCGGTGATCGATGAACTCGTCATCGTCGCCCGCGGCGGTGAACCGACCTATGTGCGCCTGGTGGCCGAGCGCCACGCCGCGGGTGACTACTCATCCGATTTGTGAGTGCCCCAGGGCTCGGCTAACCGAGCCCGCCCCCGAGGGGATCAAGAAACTCGGGAACGGCCCTTCGTCTTCTTGAGAGCAGTTGAAAGATTTCACACCATGAGTACCTTGATGGTCGGCGGCTTCTTGCTGCTGTTGATGATGATGCTGCTGTCCGGCGGCGTCTGGATCGCGATGACGCTGGCGATCTGCGGCTGGGTTGGCCAGGCCTTTTTCACCAGCACGCAGCCGGGGCTGAACCTGTTCTCGGCCTTCTGGGAATCGAACGCGAGTTGGGAGCTGGCCGCGCTGCCGCTGTTCATCTGGATGGGCGAGATCCTGTTCCGCAGCAAGCTGAGCGAAGAGATGTTCGCCGGCCTGGCGCCGTGGCTGAACCGCGTCCCCGGGCGGCTGATGCACACGACGATTCTGGGCTGCGGCATCTTCGGCTCGGTGTCGGGCTCGTCGGCGGCGACCTGCGCGACGATTTCGAAAGTCGCCCTGCCTGAGCTGAAGAAGCGCGGCTACAACGAGAAGATGGTGCTCGGCTCGCTGGCCACCGCCGGTACGCTGGGCATCCTGATCCCGCCGTCGATCACGATGGTGGTCTATGCGGTGGCGGCGGACGCTTCGATCATCCGCGTCTTCCTGGCCGGCTTCCTGCCGGGGCTGGTGCTGATGGCCTTGTTCTCGGGCTACATCGTCTGGTGGAGCCTGAAGAACAAAGACCTGATGCCGCCGCCGGAGCCGCCGACCACGCTGAGGGAAAAGATCCGCCTGTCGCGCAACCTCATCCCTTGCGCCGCACTGATCTTGTTCATCGTCTACGTGCTGCTGGCCGGTTTTGCCACCGCGACAGATTGCGCTGCCTATGGCGTGGTGGGTTCGCTGGGGCTGGCGCTGTGGAGCCGCTCGCTGACCTGGCAGAACTTCAAGGACGGCCTGTTCGGCGCCGCACGCACCAGCTGCATGATCATGTTCATCCTGGCCGGCGCGGCCTTCCTGACCAAGACGATGGCCTTCACCGGCATCCCGCGTGAACTGGCCGAATGGGTCAACAGCATGCACCTGCCGGGTTATGCGCTGATCAGCGTGCTGGTGCTGGTCTACCTGGTGCTCGGCACTGCGCTCGACGGCATCTCGATGATCGTGCTGACCAGTGCGGTGGTGCTGCCGATGATCCAGAAGGCCGGTTTCGACCTGGTGTGGTTCGGCATCTTCATCGTGCTGCTGGTCGAGATTGCCGAGGTCACGCCGCCGGTGGGCTTCAACCTCTTCGTGCTGCAGAACATGACAGGCAAAGACGGCAACCTGATCGCCAAGGCGGCGATTCCGTTCTTCTTCTGCCTGGTCGCCTGCATCGCGCTGATCACGGTCTTCCCCAGCATCGTGACGATCGTGCCCGACCTGGTGATGGGGCCGGAACGCTGAACTGCGCAGCGACACCTCGCAGTCTTAAGGGGTCCACCATGTTCCAGCTCTCTACGCCAACCCGGCGCGCCTGGCTGCGCGCTGCTTTCACGGCCACCGGTGCGCTGCTGCCCACCCTTGGCCGGGCTGACGCCGCACCCTGGCGCTGCGCCACCGGCTACCGCGCCGACTCGTTCCACGGCCGCAATCTGAGCCAGTGGCTGGGCGAGTGGGCGGCGGCGGCGCCGGGCGCACCCAAAGTGGAGCTGCATGCCAACAACAGCCTGGTCAACCTGTCGGCGATCGCTGGGCAGGTGCGGGCCGGCAAAGTGGAGCTGGGCGAGACCATCATGAGCAGTCTGGTGACCGAGATGCCGGTGGCCGGTGCCGACAGCGTGCCCTTCGTCGTGCGCGGCTATGCCGACGCCAAGCGCCTGTGGCGCTATCAGCGCCCGATCATCGAGCGCGCATTTGCCGACGCGGGCCTGGTGCCGCTGTACGCGGTGCCGTGGCCGCCTCAGGGGCTGTACACGATGCGCCCGTTGGCCAGCTTGTCCGAGCTGCGCGGCGGCCGCATGCGCAGCTACAACCGCAGCACCGCGCGCATTGCCGAGTTGCTGGGCTGCACGCCGGTCGATGTGCCGATGGCCGAGGTCGGCCAGGCGCTGGCCGAGGGCCGCATCGACTGCATGATCACCTCGGCTGTCACCGGGGTCGAAAACCAGGTCTGGCGCCAGTTGAAGCACTATCACGAGATCAACGCCTGGTTCCCGAAGAACATCGTGTTCGCCAATGCACAGGCCTATGGCCAATTGGACGCCTCGACGCGCCGTGCGCTGCAGAACGCCACCGGTGCGGCCGAGGCGCGCGGCTGGGCGGCCAGCGAAACGGCGGCGACCGAATCGGTGGCTGAGCTGAAGCGCCAGGGCATGAAGGTGGACCCGCTGCCGGTCACCGCCCTGAATGAGTTGCGCCGCCTGGGCGAGCGCTGTTCGCTCGAATGGCTGCGCGAGGTCGGGCCATTGGCCAACCAGATCTTCATCCCTTATTACACCCAGGCCTGATTCCCGGCTCGCGTGCCACCGCCGACGTGCCTACACTGACATCACTTCACCGATGACCATGCAAGACAACACCCCGTCCCGTTGGCAGTTCTGGATCGACCGTGGCGGCACCTTCACCGACGTTGTCGCGCGACGGCCCGACGGCACGCTGGCGACCGCCAAACTGCTGAGCGAGAACCCCGAGCAGTACCGCGACGCGGCGATCGAAGGCATCCGCCGGTTGCTGGGCCTGAAAGCCGGCGAGGCGATCACGCCCGAGCGGGTGGAGTGCGTGAAGATGGGCACCACGGTGGCCACCAACGCGCTGCTGGAGCGCAAGGGCGACCGCACGCTGCTGGTCACCACGCGCGGCTTTCGTGATGCGCTGCGCATCGCCTACCAGGCGCGGCCGCGGCTGTTCGACCGGAACATCGTGCTGCCTGAGTTGCTGTACGAGCGCGTGATCGAGGCCGACGAGCGTGTCGGCGCCGACGGTGAACTCGTGCAGGCGCTGGACGAAGCGGCGCTGCGGCGCGAGCTGGCCGAGGCCCACGCCACGGGCATCCGCGCCTGCGCGATCGTCTTCATGCACGGCTACCGTCACACCGCGCACGAGCAGACGGCCGCGAGGTTGGCGCGCGAAGCCGGCTTCACGCAGGTCAGCGCCTCGCACGAGGTCAGCCCGCTGATGAAGCTGGTGGCACGCGGCGACACCGCGGTGGTCGATGCTTACCTGTCACCCATCTTGCGGCGTTATGTCGAGCAGGTCGCGAGCCAGATGCCGGGTGTGCCGCTGTACTTCATGCAAAGCTCGGGCGGCCTGACCGAGGCCAACCGCTTCCAGGGCAAGGACGCGATCCTCTCCGGCCCGGCCGGCGGCATCGTCGGCATGGTGCGCACCGCGCTGGCGGCAGGGCACGACAAGGTCATCGGCTTCGACATGGGTGGCACCTCGACCGACGTGTCGCACTTTGCCGGCGAGTTCGAGCGCGCGTTCGACACCCAGGTGGCCGGCGTGCGGGTGAGGGCGCCGATGATGAGCATCCACACCGTCGCGGCCGGTGGCGGCTCGGTGATCCGCTTCGACGGGGCGCGGCTGCGTGTCGGCCCTGAGTCGGCCGGCGCCAACCCGGGCCCGGCCAGCTACCGCCGCGGCGGGCCGCTGGCGACCACTGATGCGAACGTGATGCTCGGCAAGGTGCAGCCGGACTGGTTCCCGAAGGTCTTCGGCCCGGGGGCGAACGAGCCGCTGGACCGTGCGGTGGTGGTGCACCGCTTCACCGAGCTGGCCGAGCAGATGAGTCAAGCATCTGGCCGCCCCGTCGGCGCGGAGCAGGCCGCCAATGGCGCGTTGCGCATCGCGGTGCAGAGCATGGCCAATGCGATCAAGCGCATTTCAGTGGCCCGCGGCTACGACGTGACGCGCTACACGCTGCAGTGCTTTGGCGGCGCTGGCGGCCAGCATGCCTGCCTGGTGGCCGATGCGCTGGGCATGACGCGTGTGCTGGTGCACCCGCTGGCGGGGGTGCTGTCGGCCTACGGCATGGGGCTGGCGGACCAGATCGCGATGCGCGAAGCCTCGGTCGAGCACCCGCTCGACGCGGGCGGGTTGGAAGCGGCGCGAGCCAAAGGCGCGGTGCTGGCCGAGTCGGCCACGACCGAACTGCTGGGGCAGGGCCTGCCGGCCACGCGCATTGCGGCCAAGATCGGCCTGTTGTTGCGCTACGAGGGCACCGACACCGCATTGCGCGTGGATTTGCCGGACACCGGTGGCGCTACGCGCGACATCGCCACACTGCAAGCCGGCTTCGAAGCCGCCTACCGCCAGCGCTTTGCGTTCCTGATGGAAGGCCGGCCCTTGGTGATTGAGGCGGTCTCGGTCGAGGCCACCGGTGCGAGTGATGAACAGCTCGAGGTGGCCGTCGCGGTGAAGGCCGATGCCTACACGCCGAAGCCTGTCGACACGGTACGCATGTATGCCGAAGGCGCTGACGGCGCAGAGGCTTGGCACGACGCAGGGCTGTTCCTGCGCGACAACCTGCAGTCGGGCGCCACGATCACGGGCCCCGCAGTGATCGCCGAGGCGAATGCGACGACGGTGGTCGAGCCGGGCTGGCAAGCCTTGCTGGCGGCCAGCGGCTCACTGGAGCTCCAGCGAGTGCAGGCCCGCGCCATGCGCCACGCGCTGGGCACACAGGTCGACCCGGTGATGCTGGAGGTGTTCAACAACCTGTTCATGAACATCGCCGAGCAGATGGGGCTGCGGCTGCAGAACACGGCCGTGTCGGTCAACATCAAGGAGCGTCTCGACTTCTCGTGCGCGCTGTTCGATGAGACCGGCCAACTGATCGCCAACGCGCCGCACATGCCGGTGCACCTGGGCTCGATGAGCGAATCGATCCAGACCGTGATCGCCGGCAACCCGGAAATGCGGCCGGGCGACGTGTATGTGCTGAACGACCCGTACCACGGCGGCACCCACTTGCCGGACGTGACGGTGGTGACGCCGGTGTACCTGGAACCGGCTGACGCGAAGCCATCGTTTTACGTCGCTGCGCGTGGCCACCATGCCGACATCGGCGGGCTGACGCCGGGCTCGATGCCGCCACTGTCGAAGACGATCGACGAAGAAGGCGTGCTGATCGACAACTTCCTGTTGGTGCGTGACGGTCGTCTGCGCGAGGCCGAGTTCATGGCATTGCTGCGTTCGGGCCGCTACCCGGCGCGCAACCCCGAGCAGACGCTGGCCGACCTGCGCGCGCAGATCGCCGCGAACGAGAAGGGCGTGCAGGAGCTTCGGGCGATGGTCGCGCAGTTCGGCCGCACCACGGTGAGCGCCTACATGGGCCATGTGCAGGCCAACGCTGAAGAGTCCGTACGGCGCGTGATCACTGCGCTGAAGGACGGCGCATTCACGCTGCCGCTGGACAACGGCGCGCAGATCCAGGTGAAGGTCACTGTCGACACAGCAGCCCGTGGCGCGACGATCGACTTCACCGGCACCAGCGCGCAGACGGCCAACAACTTCAATGCGCCGAAGTCGGTGACGATGGCGGCGGTGCTCTACGTGTTCCGCACGCTGGTTGACGACGACATCCCGCTCAACGCCGGTTGCCTGAAGCCGCTGAAGGTGATCGTGCCCGAGGGCTCGCTGCTGAACCCGCGTTCGCCGGCGGCCGTGGTGGCGGGCAACGTCGAGACTTCGCAGTGCGTAACGAATGCGCTGTACGGTGCCCTCGGCGTGATGGCCTCGGGCCCGTGCACGATGAACAACTTCACCTTCGGCGACGCGAAGCACCAGTACTACGAGACGATCTCAGGCGGATCAGGTGCGGGCCAGGGGTTTGATGGCACGGCCGTCGTGCAGACCCACATGACCAACTCGTACCTGACCGACCCCGAGGTGCTGGAGTTCCGCTTCCCGGTGCGACTGGACAGCTACGCGATCCGCACTGGCTCGGGCGGCACCGGTCGCTGGCATGGTGGCGACGGCGGCACGCGCCGTGTGCGCTTCCTGGCGCCGATGACTGCGTCCATTCTCAGCAACGGCCGCGTGCACCCCGCCTTCGGCATGGCCGGCGGCCAGCCCGGCGCGCTGGGCGCCAACCGCGTCGAGCGGGCCAATGCGCAGGTCGAGCACTTGCCGCACATCGCCTCGGTCGAGATGAATGTGGGCGACGTGTTCGTGATCGACACGCCGGGCGGCGGTGGCTATGGTGAGGTGTGATGGCTGACGACGATGACGTGATCCTGCTGACCGGCTTCGAGCCCTTCGGCGGCGAACTGATCAACCCGAGCTGGGAAGTGGCGCGTGCGCTCGACGGCGCGCCGATCGCCGGTGCGCGCGTGGTGGCGCATCTGCTGCCTTGCCGTTTCGGCGCCGCCGGCGAGGCGGTCCAACGGCTGGTGGCCGAGTGGCGACCGGTCTGCGTGCTGGCGCTGGGCCAGGCGAGCGGCCGCGCCGACTTTTCGATCGAGCGGGTGACGATCAACGTCGACGACGCGCGCATCCCCGACAACGAGGGGGCTCAGCCGATCGACGAACCGGTGGTGGCCGAGGGCCCGACGGGCTACTTCTCGACGCTGCCGATCAAGGCGATGGTGGCCGGCCTGCGCGCCGCAGGGCTGCCCGCGTCGGTGTCGCAAAGCGCTGGTACGTTTGTCTGCAACCACGTCTTCTATTCACTGATGCACAGCCTGCGCCAGCGCCCCGAAGTGCGCGCCGGCTTCATGCACCTGCCACTGCTGCCGGCCCAGGCCTCGCGCCACCCCGGCGTGCCGTGCATGCCGCTGCCCTTGATGGTCGAAGGCGTGCGCCAGGCGCTGCGCATCGCCGTGACGCACCGCGGTGGAGATGCCATACAGACTGAAGGCCAGATTGCGTGACAACTGCACATTAGGGGGCTGACGCATCGGCGTCGCCGGGCCGCTCAATAATCCCGCGGCGGGTCGGCGCTCGGCAGTCCGTCGGGCGCGGCCGTCACACGGGAGGGAGTCCATGATTCTGGTTCGTCGCCTTTGGCGCGGCGCGGGAATGGCCGCGCTGATTATTTCCGCTTGCTTCACGCTGCCCGCCTCGGCCGCTGGCATCAAGTCGATCGCCTACTACGCGCTCGGCGAAGACAACCACACCGCCTACCTCATCGATTGGAACGGTGCGCAGAAGAAGGCGAGGGTGGCGGGCAACGGCGGTGCGTCGAGCGGCACCTACGTCGATGACGGCACGCAGAAGGTCATCACCCTGGCGCAGCCGTTGAGCGAGACCTGGCTCTATTCCTCCGATGATTGCGGAACCGTGTACGCGAGGTCGGCCACGCGTCAAGTCGTGGTGCGTGACCTGCCTGACGGCGTGACCCAGACTGTCGAGATCGGTGAGCGCACCCAGATTGGGGGTTGCAACGACGGTGAGGTCACGCCCTATGGTTCGCTGACCGACGAGGGCGCGAGCATGAAGCGGCTGTCCATGAGCGCACGTCCGTCCATGTCGGATGTGCAGCCTGGGCTGGAGATCGCTGGCTTCAGCGAAGATCATCTGGCTTTCGCCGAGTTGTATTACGCGCAGGATGTGGTCTGGCTGGATTTCAACGGCCGTGCGCGGTTCCGAAAAACCGGAGATGCCCCGCTTGCGGCCATCAATGCGAAGCAGTGGCTGGTGATGACTTTGCCGCCCGGCGACCAGCGGGCGTTCACCCGCTTGGCCGTGGACAACACGACCCAGGGCGAGACCTGGCTGATGGCCGGTTGGGTCAACGACCAAGCCACCTGGGTCGTCAAGCAGCGGGTTGTCAAGACTCAGGAAGGCGCGAGCTTTGGCACGGTGGCTCAAGCTTCGCGCAAGTGGGAGTCCGGCCTGTTCCGCGGCACGCAGCAGCCGTTCTTCATCTACCTCTACCAGGATGCAACCGGCGAGAGGGTACGCAAGGATCTGGATGCCGGCACCGAGACGCGTGAACCGATCGACTCGTGGGGCTTCCAAGGCGTGACCCTGTGGCAGGAGCGCGCCTTGGGAGGCTCCGGCATCGTGGCGACGCGGCGCTGGCAACCGCTTCGCAACGAGGGCACGAAGACCCGGTGGGTGTTGGAAACGGAGGTCCGCGTGCAGGACGGCGTGGACGTCGTCTCGATCAAGCCGCGGGTGAACGACTACGTCGATACAGGCAAGGCGGTGCCTCCAGCGACTGCGCGGCCTGCCGCGCAGGCCTCACCGGGAGGTTTGCCCCGTCCAGTCCACACCCTTGCACCCTGAGTTGACGCCGCCTGCTGTGCGAGGGGGCGGGCGGCGCTCGACAGCCTCATTCTTCGGGTAAGTCCTGCTCAACATATTGAGGAAGCTTGACGGACGCGGCGCCGAGGCGCCGCAGGCCACCGAGACAATGCCAACCCTGCGCGGCTCGGCCAAGACCGAGCCGACTCATTCACCGTATCGGAGGATCCCCATGTCATTTTCCCGTCGTGCTCTGTTCAGCTACGCCGCTGGCGCTGCGCTGATCGCCAGCTGCCTGCCCGGCGCTGCGCTGGCTGCCCCCACCAAGTCCACCGCGTACTTCAAGGCGGGTGACGGCAGCAGCAGCGTCTACCTGATCGACTGGAAGCCCAACAACCGTGCTCGCGTGGCATCGCCGTTGGGCGCGCAGGCAGGCGGTGTTGCGAACGACGGTACGCAGAAGGTGATCACGCTGGACAGCCCGCTCAGCACGAGCTACGTCAACTACGACGATTGCGGCGAAGAGATCCAGCAGCGGCAGGACGTCAACCAGGTCGTCGTGCGTGATCTGACCGGCGGCGTGTCGCAGCTGGTCGACATTGGCACGATCACCAACGTTGGCGGCTGCCAGGATGGCCTGGTCACGCCTTTCGGCTCGCTGACCGACGAAGGCGTCAGCCTGAAGCGCTTGGCGATGAGCGCCCGTCCTCCGGTGACCGACCTGCTGCCGGGCACCCAGATCGCCGGCTTCAGCGAAGACACCATGCTGCCGGGCGAAAATACTGTGGCGCAAGACGTCGCCACCATCCAGGCCGGCACCGTGAAATTCCAGACCAGCGGCCACGTCGTCAGCGCGGCGTTCGATGCCAATCAATGGCTGGTGTTCAACCTGCCCAGCGGCCAGCGTGCCTACACCCGCCTGGCAGTCGACAACAAGACCGGCGGCGAAACCTGGCTGATGGCCGATTGGGTTGGCGGCAAGCCCCAGCGCGTGGAAGAAACGCTGGTTGTCAAGCCGGCGGCCGGTGCCGGCTTCGGCACGGTGACGCAAGCCTCGCGCATGTGGAACTCGGGCCTGTTCATCGAAAGCCGCACGCCGTTCTTCTTCTACCTCTACAAGAACGGTACCGGCGAGCGGGTGTTGAAGGACCTGGACTTGGGCACCGAGAGCCGCTCGCCGATCCCTTCCTGGGATTTCGATGGCTTGAACCTGGTGCAACACCGCCCCTTCGGGCCCGGCACGCGTGATCGCACCTGGGTGCCGCTGAGCAACGTTGGCAAGAACCACTGGGTGATGGAAAGCGAAACGGCCGACGACGGCAGCGGCGCCATCGTCCTGATCAAGCCGCGCGTCAACTACTACCTGGACACCGGCAAGGCCGTACCGCCCGCCAACGGCCTGAAGGCCAGCAGCGGCTTCGTTTCGCTGAGCGAGAAGCCGAAGGTCGCGCGTTGAACGCAAGCCTGAGACGCTGACAGAAAAGGGCCTTCGGGCCCTTTTTTCATGCCGCCGGCGGCTCTCCTGGCCCATCGCCACCGTCTTTGTAAGCCCGCCACCCGTCGATCGCATGGCGCATCAGGCTGACCTGGCGCACGAAACGGGGGCAGGCCGCGCAGATGGCCAGGTGCATGCGCAGGCGCAAGCGGTCGGCCCAGCCCAAGGGCTGGTCTTCGCCCTGCAGCACCAGGTGCGTCGCTTCCCTGCAATCGATCTTCCACGTCATGCCCGGCCTCCCGCACTGCCCACGGCGTTGAACCAGCTGGCTTGCAAACAGTCTCGCAAGCGCAACCGGGCTCGGTGCAGCAGCACCCACAAGTTGGTCGACGTGATGGTCAGTTCCTTACAAATCTCGTCGGTGTCGAGCTCCAGCCACTCGCGCATCATGAAGACGCGGCCCTGGGTGGTGGGCAGTTTCTCCACGCAGGCGTCGAGCACGGCCAGGAACTGGCGCTGGCCGCACAGGGCTTCGGGCTGGTCGGCCCAATCCACCGGCGTTTCTCGCCAGTGGCCGGTCTCGTCGAACATCAGGGCGTCGAGGTCTTCGCCGTCATCCCGATCCAGCACCGTGGCCTCGCGGGCATGGCGGCGCAGCTGATCGATCAGCTTGTGCTTCAAGATGCCGACGAGCCAGGTCTTCAAGGCAGAGCCGCCGGAAAAGCTCTGAGGCTTTTCGAGTGCGGCGAGCAGGGTGTCGGACACAGCATCCTCGGCCCAGGCGTCGTTGCGCAGCTGACTGCGCGCATATCGCAACAACTGGGGTCGCAAAGTCTCGACCTGCTGCGCAAAATCCGTCATGCGGGCGCTTTCTTCAATACGTTGGCCGGCAGTGTAAGGAACTTGAGCCGCCGTCGACCCATGCCTGTCCCGTTCATCAATCTCTCAAGGAGTTTTCAGACATGACCCAACAACGCCAGATCGTCGCTTCCGCCTTCGCCGCCGTGTTCGCCCTGGGCCTGGCCAGCGCCAGCGCTCATGCCGAAGAAAAGGGCAAGGAGAAGTGCTATGGCATCGTCAAAGCCGGCCAGAACGACTGTTCCAACCTGAACGGCAGCCATTCTTGCGCCGGCCAGTCCAAGACCGACATGGACGCCAACGAGTGGAAGTACGTGGCCAAGGGCACCTGCAAGGACCTGAAGGGCTTGTCGGTCGACGAAGCCAAGGCCAAAACCAAGAAGTAAGCCAAACGCCGACAGCAGCCCGCGCCTCGACCGAATGACGACCACCGCCCCGCGACCCGTGCCGACCCCGGTGGGCATTGGCTGGCGCCAGCCGCACTACCGGGAGTTGCTGGAGCGCCGTCCCGAGCTCGATTTCATCGAGGTCCACTCGGAGAACTTCTTCGCCGAAGGCGGCGCGGCGCTGGCCCTGCTCGGAGAGGCGCGCGAGCACTATCCGGTGAGCCTGCACGGTGTGGGTCTGGCGCTGGGTTCGGCGGCGGGGCTTGACCCTTGGCATCTGGACCAGCTTGCAGCATTGGTCGAACGTGCGCAGCCGGTGCGGGTGTCAGACCACGCAAGCTTTGCGCGGGTGGCCATGCCTGGTGGCGGCCCGGTGCTGCATGGCAGCGATCTGCTGCCGATCGCCTTCACCGATGCCTCGCTCGACCTGATGGGGGCCCATGTGCAGCAGGTGCAAGAGCGCCTGAAGCGCCCGCTGCTGGTCGAAAACATCTCGGCCTACCTGCGCTGGGAAGACGACCACCTGGCCGAGCCCGAGTTCTTCAATGCGCTGGCAAGGCGCAGCGGCTGCGGCCTGCTGCTGGACGTGAACAACCTTGTCGTCAACAGCCTGAACCGCGGTGTGGCCGACCCGGTGGCGGATGCTTGCGCCTGGGTCGATGCGATCGATGCGGGCATCGTCGGCGAGATTCACCTGGCCGGCTACAACGACGAAGGTCCGTTGGTGATCGACGACCACGGATCGACCGTGCATCTGCCGGTCTGGCAGGTGTACCGCCATGCGATGCAGCGGCTGGGCCCACGCCCGACGCTGATCGAGTGGGACACCAACCTGCCGCCTTTCGACGTGCTGTTGAGCGAGGCCAGGCGGGCGCAGGAGGTGGCAAAGTGAGCGCCGCCGCTGAACTGGCACGCCAGCAAGCGTTGCTGAATGCGCTGCGCAGGACCACGCCAACGGGCCTGCCCGTGGCGGCAGTTGCGCTGCGAGGACGCGTCGCGCTGCAGCCCGCCGATCGGCTTGCCGGGCTGCAGGCCTACCGCGCGAATGCCCAGGCCATCGCCGAGCGGGCCCTGTCCGCGGCCTACCCGGTGCTGGCGAGGCTGGTCGGCGACGAGACGATGGCGGCTCTGGCGCACGATCTGTGGCGCGACCATCCTCCGACCCGAGGTGACCTGGCCTGGTTTGGCGCCGAACTGGCCGATCAGCTGATGGCCATCCCTGAACTGGCCGATGTGCCGTACCTGGCTGATGTGGCACGGCTGGAGTGGGCCGTGCACCGTGCCCACACCGCGGCCGACCCGCACGATGAGCAGCCCGATCTACAGGCGCTGGCCAGCGAAGACCCCGATGCGCTGTGCGTGCGCTTCGTCGACGGCAGTGCGTGCGCGGCCTCGACCTGGCCGATGCTCACCATCTGGCGGACGCACCAGGTGCCTGCCGACGCCGAGCCCGACCTGGGGCCTGCGCGCGAAGCGCTGGCGGCTGGGCAGGGCGAAGCGGCCTGGGTCTGGCGGCGTGGCCATCGGGTCGATGTGGCCGCGCTGACGCCGGCCGAATGTGCATTCAATCAAGACCTGCTGGCCGGCGAAGCGCTCGGCCCGGCCCTGGCGAGCGTGTCGGCTCGCCACCCTGAATTCAGCTTCGAACAGTGGCTGCTGCGCGCGTTGCGCGACGGCTGGCTGGCCGGGCTGCAAACCCTGAATCCCAAAACCTGAAGGAGAAACCGATGTTGACTGCGCCCCCTGTGCTGGCGCGCGCTTGGCTGCGCGTGATTGGCTGGCTCGAAGCCCTGCAACCGCTGGCCTTGCTGGCTGCTCGCTTGTACGTGGCCAAGGCATTTTTCTGGTCCGGCCTGACCAAGATCCGCGACTGGGACACCACGCTGGCCCTGTTTGCCGACGAATACCACGTGCCCGTGCTGCCACCCGAAGTGGCCGCGGTGGCGGGAACCACTGGCGAGCTGGTGTTGCCGGTGCTGCTGGCCATCGGCCTGGCCGGACGCTTCAGTGCGATGGGCCTGTTCGTGCTGAACATCGTCGCCGTGCTGAGCCTGCAAGAGGTGGCGGACGCTGCGTTGCAGCAGCACATCTTCTGGGGCAGTCTGCTGACCGGGCTGATCTTGTGGGGACCAGGCCGGTGGTCGGTCGACGCTGTGGTCGCGCCTAAGTTCTTGGGCGTGGCGAGAAGGTGATCACCATCGGGGACGGCACACGGCCGTTCTCGTCGCGCGGCAGCACTCCCGTCTTCTCGACCGCGCGCAGCACCGCGTCGTCCCATTCCTTGACACCGCTGGATTTGCTGATTTCCCACTTGGTGATCGTGCCGTCAGGCATGACCGTGAGCCTGACCTCGGCCTGGGGGTTGCCGGGCACCTCGAACAGCAGCTGGATGTTCGGCTGGATGCGGGCCTTGATGCGACCAGCGTAGTTGGCGCTCGGGCCGGCATCGCGCGCGGCGGTGCCGGTGCTGGTGGGTGCGCCATTGCCCGCCAGTTGATCGTTCATGCGGCGCAGCTGGTCTTGGCGCGCTTTTTCGCGCGCCGCGGCTGCAGCCTGATCTTGCTTCTGCTGCGCGAGCTTGTCCTTCTCGCGCTCCTTGGTTTCGGCCTTCTCGCGGTCGAGCCGCTCTTTCTCGGCGTCTTTCTGCAGCTGATCCTTGCGCTCTTTCTCTTCGCGCTGGCGCTTCTCGCGTGCCTTCTGGTCGAGCGCGTCCTTGCGCTCCTTCTCGAACTTGTCCTGCTTCGCCTTTTCGATCGCGATCTCGGCCTCGCGCTCAGCCGCGGTCGGCTCGGGCGGTGTCACGGCTTTGGGTGGCGGCGGTGGCGCGACCTCGGGCTCGGGCTCCGGTTGGGCGCGTGGCGCGGCGATCTCGGGGATCGCGGCCCACAGCTCGGCTTCGACGCCGGCCGGGTCTTCGGTGTGCCATTGCACGCCGAGCGTCAACGCGATGATCAGGCCAGCATGCGCCACCAGCGAAAGCATGGCGCCCAGCCGCGGGTTGTCGGCGCTGGGCGGGCGCAGCGCGTCGCGCGGAATCGTCAGCGACTTCAGCGGATGCATCGGATCGAACGACGAGGTGGCGCTCACGGTGGCCTCAGCCAGTGCAGAGCCGCTTCACGGCGGCTGATGAGAGCCCCGTTGCGGGGCAGAGACACAGCGTGGTGAGGGCCGACAACGTTCAGCCCCCTTGCTTGACCGACAGGCCCACGCGCTGCACGCCGGCGCGCTGCAGCGCGTCCATCACCTTGACCACGCTCTCGTACTTGACCTGCTTGTCGGCCGAGATGACCACCGGCACGTCAGCCTGGCCCTTTTGCGCTTCACGCACGCGCGACACCAGCTGCGGCAGCGCCACGGCGGTGGGGTCGCCCTTGTCGACCTTGAGCTTGAGCTTCTCGTCCAGCCCGACGACGATCTCGATCACGCTTTGCGGCCGCTGCTTGGCGCGGCCGACGCTGGGCAGGTCGACCACCCCGGTGGTGATCAGTGGTGCACTGACCATGAAGATGATCAACAGCACCAGCATCACGTCGATGAACGGCACCATGTTGATCTCGTTCATCGTGCGCCGGCGGCGCACTACCGGGCCGCCGCGGGCCATCACTCCAGCCATCTGTGCTGCTCCCGGCGCTTTAGCGCGTCGACGGTGCCGCGGTGGGCGTGCCGACGTTGCGCTGCAGGATGTTCGAGAACTCTTCGGTGAAGCTCTCGAGCTGGATCGCGATGCGGTCGATGTCGCGCGCGAAGCGGTTGTAGCCGATCACCGCGGGGATCGCGGCGAACAGGCCGATGGCGGTTGCCACCAGCGACTCGGCAATGCCAGGCGCCACCGTGGCCAGCGTCACCTGCTGCAGGTTCGACAGGCCGACGAAAGCATGCATGATCCCCCACACGGTGCCGAACAGGCCGACATACGGGCTGACCGAGCCGACCGTGCCGAGAAAGCCGAGGTTGCCCTCGATGGAGTCGAGTTCGCGGTGCAGGCTGGCGCGCATGGCGCGGCGAGCGCCGTCGAGCTGCGCACCGGTATCGAGCCGGCGTTCGCGCAGTTTCAGGAACTCGCGCATGCCACTGGCGAACAGGCGTTCCATCGGCGCGGTGTCGGCGCTGTTGCTGGCACTCTGGTACAGATCGTTCAGGTTCTTGCCCGACCAGAACTCCTGCTCGAACTGGTCGTTGCGGCCGCGCACACGGGCCAGGCCGACGAGCTTGGCGAAGATCACCGACCAACTGGCCAGCGACACCAGCAGCAGACCGACAATCACCAGCTGCACCACCCAGCTGGCGCCCAAGACGAGGGAAATGATGGAGAGGTCTTGGTTCATGAGGTGAGGGTGTCGAGAATGTCGGTCGGAATGCGCATGGGGCGGAAGGTTCCTCGGTCGACGCAGGCGATGCTGATCTCGCCTTCGCACAACAGCTGGTCGCCGCGCAACGCCTGTTGGGCGACGACCATGCGGGCGCGGCCGATCTGGGCTGGGTCCACCGTGATGGTCAACAGATCATCCAGCCGTGCCGGGCGCAGGTAGCGCAGGCGGGCGTCGGTAACGACGAACATCGCGCCGCTCGTCTCCACCATGGCCTGCTGGCCGTGACCAGCACCGCGCAGCCATTCGGTGCGCGCACGCTCGAAGAACTTCAGGTAGTTGGCGTAGAAGACGACGCCGCCAGCGTCGGTGTCTTCCCAGTAGACGCGCAGCGGGAGGGTAAAGCGCACGGCGCGAGGCAAGCTCATGACAACAGCCGGCGATGATACGCGACGGCTTGTGAGCACCTCCCGGCCCGTGCCGGCCCGGTCAGGACTTGTCTCTAGAACTTG
>Ga0307515_10008848_pt1 | contig 19549 bp, 18 predicted proteins | sample 17_EM_MG_FD_194513 | JGI IMG/M metagenome (GOLD analysis project Ga0307515, IMG submission 194513) | Populus trichocarpa ectomycorrhiza microbial communities from riparian zone in the Pacific Northwest, United States - 17_EM | ecosystem: Host-associated > Plants > Roots > Unclassified | place...
AAGAGCATGAGGGCGAGCATCGTGTGAAGTCTAAAATGGACAGTCATGGTGTGAAGTCTAATGAGACAGTCACGACCATGCACTGAACCTTAGGGCTTCCTGCAACATATATGGCAATTGTAGCGAGGGTTCTTGTATGGATGTTGATCACCGAATCCCATACTCAATATTGACTTTCATCATACCCCTACCTAGGTAGGTAACTACATCCTTCATTCCTACCGTCATGACTCCAGTTACCAAACTATTGATACGTCACAAGGGCGCTTATCGGAGACCCCTGTTTGATAATACCAGGTCTCTGAATCGTCGTCTAACTTTGGCGTAGTCACCAAACTTTTGATTTGTCGCTGATATGGGGTGTCGGACTTCAAAATTCAACGCGTACTTGGCTGACCTGGAGTATTTATATCCTCAGGCTGTCGAATTTACACATCATACATAGTTTTGAGTTTCCTTTGCATGTTATAATTACTAAGCCGCATCAGAGCGTTCTATGCAGTAACTGAGTGATACTTCATGACATCCTGATTTCAAAGTATTCACCTATAGTTCATAGCCGGTCGCTCTCAAGATTGATTGGAACTGGATATATGAAGCTGCTGCGAGTTTTCCACCCACAAAATTTTAATGTGTTCAGTTACCACTGGGAACGGAAAAATTGATGTAAGTATCGTATTCGACTCCCGAGACGCCACCAGATGCACTGGCGAATAAATGCAGTTCGGTGCTGAGGAATCAACTCGTAAACCATTGCAGCCAACTAGTATGGCGAAAGGAAAGGGTAGTGCGGAGTATTTTTCCTAGACGAGATCCCAGCATAATCACACCACCGATTTAGTAATGGTAGACTAGCTGATGGGACGTTGTAAAACCAATCATTAAGTCTAGAAAGCGGATCTGCATTTTCTATAGTACTTCCAAAACCTAGGACATTACATACCACCTTACCCCAAGAGGGTATCAATATTAACTCCACATGGATCCACTAACACTTCCAGACCCAGTATTCCTTACCAACCAAAAAAACAATATATCCGAAAACATCAATTTCTTAAACCCCTCCTCTCCCCCTACCCCTCGTCCTCCTCTTCCCCTCCTCCACCTCTTTCCACACTTCGCTCGCCTCCTCCCCCCTCCCAGCTGCTTCCAACGCTTTCGCCAGTTCCTCGGCAGTCCGTAACGTCTCCTTCCCCTCCTCACCAAGATACCTCTTACTCTGCTCCAGTACCCACTGCAGTGTCTCTACCGCCTCAGTCGGTTGTTGGGTTGACGCAACAAGACGCCCAGACTGGAGGGTGCTCCGGTGGCCGGGACCGAGGGAATTCTTACAGGCGGAGAAGAAGGTGGCAGTGTGTTCGGGGAGGTGCTGATGCACGGCGAGAGTGAGGGGGTGGGAGAGTGGGAGGAAGGAACAGCGGATGTGGGCAGTTTCGAACCAGGTTGTGGCTTCATCTGGCTTAGAGTGGGTGAGGAACAATTTCCCCAACTCCACCGCCGCCAGGATCGTAGTCTCGTCACACTTCCCCAACGCCTGTTCACACTCCCTCATAGTCCGTTCTAACACTTGCTCTGCCTCTTCCTTTCTTCCGAAGGTAGTAAGGATCTTCGCGTAGTCTGCAGCGATGGTGACGTCGGTTGGTGTAGCGGTATGGAGGCGTTCTAGAACGCCCGCTGCCTCCTCTACTTGCCCTTGGCGTGTGTAGTAACCCGCTAACGCGCTAGGGCATGTCTGCAACACAGCCTCTGCCTTGTCTAGTCTCCCGGAGGTCTCGTAGATATTCGCCAAACACTTCGCTGCTTCTTCGTCGGGGAGGTTGGTGGTGTACAGCTTCTCTGCTTCTTCGGTGCGGTGCTGGCCAAGGAGCGTCCACACCAGCCTATTGGTCGTGGCTGGGGATGGTGCGAGGGTGAGGAGCTGGCGGTAGGTCTCCTCTGCTTCCGACCAGCGTTTTTGGCGTTCCAGTGTTCGTGCAAGACCAGTGAGGGCGGTAGAGAGGTATGAGGGGTTGCCTTTTGATGCCTCACAGAGATTCCGATATGCTTCCTCAGCTTGTTTCACCCGTCCCTGCCACTGGAACACTTCCGCGAGCCGTAACTGCGTTCGGAGGGTCTCTGGATGTCCGGGGTAGAGGGCAGAGGTGCGGACTGAAAGTAGCCGGGAGAAGAGCTGCTCGGTTTCGACAGACGTTTTGTCGGCGGAAAAGATTGCGTCCTCCATCCACTGCAGGTTCTTGTTTTTCATAGCGATTTGAGGAACGGGGGAGGCGAGGCGAAAGTGATGGGACCAGTTATATACCGCGTACTCGAGGAATGAATGAGTTGATTTCAATTGTTCAAGATGAACACTCGCCGTCTTCGGAGATTCCCGGAAGCTCTCGCCGGAGAGGTAGCTCAGGCAGCGTAATGCCATTATGCTATTCGCAGCCCCCTCGTCAACCCACCCTTCTAGCAGATACTCACGGAGTGTGAAGTGGACGCCCTCTACCCTTCCGCCTCTGACAACCACTAGTGGGCCGAGAAGACGGGTCACGTACTCCTCCACGGGAATCAATAGGCCATCAGTTTCGAACGCAGCGAGCTCGAAGGGACGGGTGGCGACAGACACCATTCCCAATACCCGTCTGGCCTCCTCGGGATGAGGGAGTTTAGACAGGATATTGCTGTAGACGCCCCGAAGATCCTCTGGTAATCCCTCGAGGGCATCCGTAATCCCTTTCTCGGTGCACGCCGCCTCGATAGTAGAAAGTACCAGCGAGACCCACAGGAACACACCATTCGCGCGGGAGGAGAGGGTGGTGATTATGGTTTGCCGGAGGGAGGGAGGGACGAGAGCGAGGGTTTGTGAGGTGTTGACTTTGTCTGTGATAAACGCGGCGATATCGGTGGCGAGGGTAGTGGAGGTAATTTCGTGCCTTACTCCCGAAAGGCTGGTGAAGCGGGTGTCAGGGCGGGAGAGGTGGATGGCATGAACTGTGGAGGATTTGAGGAGGTTGAGGAAGTCGAGACTTTGCTGGGATGGCGCCATTTCGTCGACACCGTCGAGGACACAGAATATTTTCTTATCCCCGAGGAGGGTGAGGCAGTGTGTAAACGCCTTACATAGCTCCGGATAGACATCGTCCCCCGCGATAGGTTGATCATACTTCCCCCGTATCGCCTGTAAATGCATCACGATCTCCGAGTCCGGGTTATTATTAACTAACTGTAGTAGCAAGCTCTTCACCGCTGCCAGCACCGAGTTTCGACTACTGTCGTCACCGCGGAAGTAGAAAAACAGCACCTGCCCCTCTTCTGACGAAGTCAGGGTGTCGATGATGAAGGATGAGAGAATTGATTTGCCGCAACCAGGTCCGCCTGTAAACCACAGCGTCCCCGTCTCCTCCTCTATCCATCGGCGGAGAGCGGGGAGGACCCACTCGCAAGTCCCAGTGTGCCGCCGCGACTTCACAGACTCGTGGTCGACCGTAGGATGATTCCACTCCCGTCCCGGAGGCGTCAGCCACATCCTCACCTCCTTCACCCCCTCCTTCCCAAAGTAACTTCCCAAAAACGCCACGCCCACCTCCTCCCTCACCAGTTGCCTTCTCCTCTCAAACTCACTAACAAACCCTCCAAATCGTGTATCAAAATCATCCCAAATACACCTCCACCACACGCGCCATGAATCCTTGCCATACCACAGTGCTGCGCCAACCGCGAAGTCTACGATCGCTATGTAAGCCGCTGCAATGTGTTCCTGTACGCGTGGGGAGGTGGAGAAAATGTGTTCGTAGCTGTTGAGGTAGGAAAGGGAGTCGGACATCGCTTCGAAGGTGGAGGAGATTTTAGAGGTGAGAGTGACGATATTTAGACAACACTGCATAACGCGAGGACGCGTTAGCAGAAGGTAAAAAAGTGGGAGGAGTAAAACACACCTGCAGCAAAATCCGCAGCGCACCCCAAACGAGGCCAAAGAAGGGAGAGCATTGCGCGAAAGTGTCGACAGCTTTTGAGAATTTCTCAAGATTTGTGACGAACGTCTCGGAGGCGCGGAGGAGCTTTTGTGTGCGGTTTTTTGGACGCTGAGAGGCGATGAAGGAGAGAAGGGACGAGACGGTGGTTGTGGTTGGGGGAGTGCCGTAGACGGTTGTTAGGCGGGCGGAGGCGAGGGTGAGGGAGCGTTGGAGGGTAGCCATGGTGCGGAGTATCTTTGCTCAGTTAGCGCTTAGCGAACACTCATATTCCTCACTATTCCTCACGAACATAATTCTAAATACCGAGCTAGTAGCGACCGGAACACCCTACTCGACACATACGCATGGTATCGGTGGACTCTACAACGCCGGAAGTGAGTTTGCAGCACAGGCACCGCGGAGCGCAACGGGTGTGGCCGGCACGCTGGTGGGCAAGTAGTTTGGAAGGATTGAGGTGGCGCCACAGGAGTAGCGGATGTCGATGGCGATAGCAATTTGGAGACACATGCTGAGGATAGAAGAGGGGGTATAAGAGGAGGGAGAGGGATGAGGAGTAGGAGAAGAACACGCAGGAAGGAGAGATAGTCGACAGGGATGGGAAGGCGTCGATGGCAACATGCAAGCACATGAACGACGCTCAGCATGGCCGCGCCACAGAGCCGCACAGAATCGTGCACAAATGCGTCACACTCTATATATGCTACCTCGCAACCTCCAATCGATTCCCATAACCACGACCTCGGAAACCCCAATCCTATCAGGTCGTAAGATACAACACACGGATCCCCCACCTCTCAGCCAATCCGCCGTACTGGTATCCGCTCTGCGTCACAAATTCATCTCACCACAGCGGCAATTCATACACATACCCTTACTCCAAACGCGTGGCGACAGCGGTAAGCTCGATTAGCTGTCTGCGACAAGGCTACACATTCCGTGCGAACACGACCAGCTTCTCTCCATCCGGGAGGCGGTTCCTCAGATCACCCCTAGTAATTTGGCCACAGAGCCCACGAGTAGAGAAAGGCACTTTTGGCGGAATATCAGAATAAGCACGATAATAAAGTCCAGCTCCCGCTACATACCCGAGTAAATACGAGCAGCCCTCACAAAGTGATAGTATCACAGACTAAGCGAGGTTCGCGATATCCAAAAGCCGATATACTAGTATCACCCTTCCAAAATTCAAACCTCTCCTCTCATTCATACCGACATGTACACTTCCCATCCCTCCCCACTACACCTCTCCTCCAGCACCTCCCAACATCAATACCTCCCGTCCCACCTCATTCTCACCCTCCCACGCCCCCAACAATACCAATGTTATTTCAAAAATTGCTACCCCCCACCGCTTCTCCTCCCCCTCTCCACACAACCTCTCCACCCCTTATCTCTCCCACCCAGCCCTAACAAACGCAACAACCTCGAGAAATGCACAATCCAAACTCCACACATCCATCTTCCTCCCGTACTTTGACGGGTGGGGTGCATACGTATACGTGGTCCCCTGTAACTCTGTTTTCGTGTAATTCTAGGCCTTTAAAGTTTAAACTACTCCCTAAAATCCGCAATCACGATGCGGACCGGAAATACGAGAAGATTCTGGACTTGAGATCGTGATGGGACAGTGGGATATTGTGCAGCGTGGCGAGCGCGGAGGAAAGGCATGACAGGGCTACAAACATCACCTCGCGTAACGGGGGGAGGAACCAGAGAGGGGAGGAACTGGGGCAGGTTACAACGGGCAAACGACATGACGAGGTGGTGTGTTCCGCGGTGGGAGAAGGGGGAGAGCGGCGGGATTATGTGGCGGTGCCGTACAAGGGAGAGGGCGGTGTTTTCGCGTTCTACTAGACCCGCTAGATTCAGAGGTAGAGGGAAAGGAGATGGATTTGAGGGCTAGTACTTGCGGTGTGTCCTATCAGGCGTCAGAGTTGTGGTAGCACCAGCTAAGGAATGGCGCGACAGAAGGGGGTGTACGTTCTTGGCGGACGCAAGGTACTCCCCGCCACTGTAGCCTCATACACGAACCCGCTCATCCCCCCGCCGACTACCTTTGCGTCTAAAATCGAGAGCACAATCTGGTCGTCATACTCTCGCCCAACACCGGCGCTAGGAATTTCCACTGCTCTTTTAGAACCCGCCCCCCTAGTTTCTCGCCCATACATGCCGGCGGTTTATCGAAGGGTAGGTTTTCATCGGATACGCCGGCATCGAGGAGGGGGAGGATTAGATTCTCGGATTGGCAGTAGACGAGGAGGGCGAAGAGGCGAGGGCAGGTGGTGGAGATGGTGAGGGGGACAGAGGGGACAATGGTGTAGAGGGAGGGGAAACGAAAGGAGAGGTGTGCGGAGATTGTGGAGGGGGTGAGGTATTGGGTGAGGAAGGAGGCGGGGAGGAAGATTTCAGAGGTGTAGTTGGAGGTGAGGTGGGAGGTGAGAAAGCGTGTTAGAGGGGCGGGGCGGGACATGCTGGAGAAGCGAGGTGGGGCAAGGCTTAGCAGTGCTGAGCGGGGGAGGGCGTAGGCGGGGTTGCGGCAGCCATGTCAGGCGCCCCGTCGTTACACACAGTTCGGAAACGTGCATTAGCCTGAAACATAGGATTTTCGATGAGGAGTCGCCGTTTCCCCGGTCTGCAATAAGGTAAATTTAGGCTACTTAAGCGCCGTCTAGTTAGTATACTGTTACAGCCCTGCGTGAGATGCCACGAAAACTCATCAGGATCACCCTGTTTTGTTATCGGATTGAGCTCTACAAGTCTTGGAAGCACGCGTGTGCGATGTACCACAAATAGTTGAGCAAATTGAGCACGACGTTGTTTCGAAGTCGACATGGATTTGACTAGTCCGAGGCAGGGTGCAGAACAGTAATGCAATACAGGCGCCATTGCCCAAGCAACATTTTTGTGGCACAGATAGTGGAGTGGAACTTATTTTGGAGTGGTTAAGTAAAGAGTCGAAAAGCAGTTCAGAACACAATTCAAGGATAGCAAAACAGTTTTTGGGAGACTTTGTCAGAAAAAAGACAAAGTGGAGGTGTATGTGGTGCATCTCGACAACGAAACTCTCAGCTCCCGACAGTCAGTCGCATTTCAGATCACTGAAGGACGACAACTACAATCTGCCTGCAGGCAGCCAAAATCACATGGCGATCACTGATAAGATGGAGGATAGTTGCCAGGCAAAGACTTTGATTAGGCAGGCATTTTTCCCCTGTTTTACAAGTGGGAAGCTTTTTGCCGGGGAATGGTGTTGTTAAGCCCCGTCTGCGGCCGGGGTAGCGTTTGGTGTGACTCTGAATAGATGCTCAATCCCAGCCTCCATGAGCGCGCGAAATTAGGGACTAGTTCACGAACTTTATCTCCCCACGTCAAAGTAGCCGCTTTCCACAACATAGACTCCCACAACATAGACTCCCACAATATAGACTCCCACAATATAGACTCCCACAATATAGACTCCCACAATATAGACTCCCACAACCCATATTCACGCGCATGCATGAAATTACAGCATTAATGACAAGATACAACCTAGATTTAGGGAAGAAATATCTTGAGAATGAGAAAAGCACGCCCGTAGCCCCAGCAATAAAACAAGCCATGTCGAAACCGAAGCGACTTTACTCGCTTATTTTTTGTTTCTCATCAGGTGTTAAAGTCGACAGGTGATAGGAGGTTGTTTGTGCGCGATGGTGGTGATTTCATTGCAACGCGACTAAAAAAAATACTGATCACTTTTGGATTCCTCATACCCGGCTCCTGGAATACGATATCCACCCCATATAATTTCTATTTCTGTGGGTGTTCGTGTGGGAGTTCGAACAAGTTAGCTTACAGACAGCATTAGATTAACTTAAGTAGCAGGCATATTAATAAATGCATGAGACGGATGCTACTCAAACAGTGATCTAAAACTGATCATGTGTTAACCTCGTGAACCAGCCCCGAATTTCGCGCGCTCAGAAAGGCTGGGATCGAGCTTAACCTTGCGTGTGTGGAATCAAGACCTCAGAGCAACAGGCTAGATATCTCATGCGTCGCAATGCATCCTAAGCATAGAAAGCAGATTACTAGCAGCTGGCCGCAATGCCTCGTTTTAGGTAGGTTTCCATTAACCATTTTCGCTGTGTGCTAGAATAAGTTTTTAACGCAGGGTGTTGGTATAGTCTAACGCGCATTCCCCTCGAGTCATTTGACTCTACCAATTGAGCACCAATTAAATAAGTGCCTGATCTTGCGAGAAGTGGAGGACTTCCCAGAACAAATATATTTTGTGCTTGAAAGTAATCTTCCTCAAACCTGTCTGTGCCATACTCAAGATCCGCTCTTAATAACCAATTGTTGCGCTTTAACAGACCGTACAACAGTAGCCCCAATCGTGTGGTTGTATTGAAAAGAAGCGCTACTCTCGAACCGCTACTAGCGAAGCGGTAGAGAGCAGTTCGACATTAAAGAAGCGCCGAAATAGTCTCGCTTGTGCAAGTGAGACCTCAACATCCGATGCGCGCGTGGTAATATGTTTACCGCAGCTGGCGCCCCGATTTCCGCTGTCATGCATCACCTGTACGAAAGATAGCTCTTTAGCAAGTTGTGGGATCCAAATGGCCGTTCCCACCTATTTAAACCAGCCTCTGCACCTGATACTGAACAGCCAAACTCGACACAACTACCACTTCTACTTTCATCTCAGCTTTCTTGGATCCTCAACCATTTCATCTTCATCTCCATCCAATCTCCATTTGTTTGCAACCATTTAGGCCAGCCTCTGCACCTGGTAACTATGGGGACGGATTTGAGTGCGGTCATCATGTGGGTTGGTTTAGGGTTGAGCGCGGCGGAGCCGCGTGCACTTTAGTTCTTGTATACGTGTCAATTAGACTTAGAGAGTCAGTGAGTTTAGGTCAATAGAGAGATTCAGCACAGCGGAAACGGTACAACAGTAACCAACTGCCAAACTTGACACAACCACCATTTCTACCTTTATCTCAGCTTTCATAGATCCTCAACCATCTCATCTTCATCCCATCAATCCACACTTCATTCTAAACGCACAATTTTCTCCATCGTCTCGAATATGGCCACCCCAGCTCCTGTCACATTCACATCCTCGGCCATTGCCTTTGTCAGCTCCTCCCGACCAAATACAAAACGTACCATTTACTTGCGCCTCTGGTGTCAAAATTACGGGGCTGGGGCCACTATGCTTGACCTTAGTTGGGACAATTATGCCGACCCCGACGACGTAATTTTCACTATCAACGGTCAGAGTTATGTTATGGACTCCATGACTTCGCAGTCCTTGTCCGGGTCAACTATTGATTACCGCGATGGCTCCATGTTCATTACCTATCCGCCCGGGAGGGTGGTGAACTATTACTGATTACCGCAATGGTGTCTTTATCATAGCCGCCTGCCCGGGAGGTTCATACAGAGCTGGCTTTGAGTAATACGCATTGGCTTGATAGAAGGGGGTTTATTAGAGATTGGGTGCCGTTATTCATGATTTGTTAGCCTGGGATGCATTGAGTGGCTGGTGTTTACTTCTATGGAATTCGTACTGTCATTTTTGTCTTGTTTACTAGTTACCGGTTTTACAAATTGAGTTTGTCAACCGTAGCAACTCGCTCGGCGATGTGTTTTATGCAAACGATGAAGTTGAATTGGGCTATGATTCAACAGTCCGGACGGTTCCAGTCTAGGGTAGGGCTCAGTGCCAGTGTACAGCAACCCTTAGTAACTCAGTCACTACTTGGGCTCAGGTTGGCTACGTTTCAGCCCTGATTTACTGATTTTGGTAATATTCCATACGCAGTCGCCCTCAGTCGGCGCTCAAACTACACAGTAACGAGTGGAGGCAGGGATCAGAGATAGAAACAGTCCGTCCCGGGCTTGCCCGAAACCAAACTACGAATTTTAGGACCTCAAATTCATACCACGGACGAATCAATGCTTGCCCTCTTAAGATATATCCATAGGTACCTGCCGTCTCACTGAGGTGGCAAAGTTCCCCACGCTGCACATCTGAGTCTAGTATCTGTCTTTCTCTTTCTTCTCTTTTGTCTCCGGTCATTCATTCTGGTTTCGTTTGTCTGCTGGTTGAAGCACAAGGGTAATAAAGCTAGAGGCAAGGGAATCATCCCCATCTAGCCGGTCATCCGGGGGGAGAGGGATAAGTGGGCACTGCCATACTCTTGATAGAGTGAATGCAGTATGATTGAACAACTGTGGTGTCAGGGGAGGGCAGTCATTGGGCTTATTACATCTGCTCTCACGGCATGTTCCCTCCGGAGCATCCAGGCCGGATATCTGAAGGCGTGCATAATTGCCACTCTCCCCGGAAATCCAGGAAGCCCATATCAGCCATCTTCGTAACACTCAGCTGGGCAAGAACCCCTATGAAATACCTTTCCAAGCTGCCGGAGATATCCGGACGGGCCCTCCAGTCACTCATACAGGTGTTTAATCATTTCGATAGCCGCCAGAGATGACCTAGGGGAGCAAGAGATATTTTCGAAACTAGACGATGTTGTAGTCACCTATGGACTAGCGGGTGGATGGATTGTTTCCATCTCTTGTTGAGGGGGGAATTATATCTAGAGGGTTTATTTGAGTGGGTTCGGTGTGCTAACTAAACCAATACTATTTGTGAAACCTAGGGTGTGGAATTTCATCATGGATACTGCCAGCTTCCTGTGCTTCGCAGTGGAACTGTTGATTATCCCGGTCGTTTGGTTGTTCGCAGTAACGTCATGGACTGAAATATGCGCTCAACGACCTACGCGAATTAGTTCCCCTTCCCTTCGGAATATGCACCAATTCTTATAGATTATATGACAGTTCGCTTTGGAAGTAGATACTGGTGTGGTGGAGGAAGGTTAGTTGGGAGGCAGGGTGTAGTGTTGGTTACTGGTTAACCTGGGGATTACAACTTGCGTCGTGTGGCTTGTATATTCTTTATCAAATTGCACAGCGATACTTTATACAGGTTCTTCGGCTTCGCGATTGTGATTTACAACCATATAAAGTAGATAGTGTGCTTATGGACGGATCTAAGGAGTAGCGTGACTTCGCAATCATCGAAGTTTATTGAGCAACTCTGTCACCAAACCAGACAGGGCTGTTCGCTTCGTAGCTAGTTGTTACAGAAGATTGTCTTGTAGCTATAGATGCATGTAATACTCAGCCGGTTGAGGACCGTCTAAGTACTACTAGTCGCACTTCCGTGGTACTTGTCAGTTGGGCCTTTACAAATACCCTCGTCACTGGACAATTGAGAGTACGTTGAGGAGTACCACCACGTCATACTCAAGGCAATGCTCGGGATCGCTTCGTTTTGATAATGAAAATTTTGACGTTCTTATCTAGCTACCAGGATATACTTGTATCGAATCTCATCCAATGACAGCGGAACGTTTGTACTTGGGTACAAGGGTAAGTCGGGCGCGGTGATACAGGGCAAAAGAACGCCCGACTTTTTTCCCCCATACAACGAGAAATGCCAAGATCCTCATCATTCACTACACAGCAAATATTTTTCTAAGAAAACCTCATAGAAGCATCTCAGGTGGCCTACTATCACTGCCTTCACTTTCAGAATCTCTCTCAATTGTTGTTGTGAAGGTGTAGAATTTCCGCATTTTATGGGGCGCGCCCGACTTTTGGTATCTTCCTAGTACACCCTCGAATTCATTCCTAGGATATTTGTGCTACTATACGGCATTTTGGAATGGCTGAAGGTGTATGTTAAATGAAATTTACTAACGTCTATCATTCGATCATTCTGCACCACTCAATGTTTCGTACGTTTCTTACTGTCTATTTCATACACACTTTGTAGTTTTCAACTTTAGGAGGTCCCGTGAATCAATCATTCTTGGCTGATGCAGGGTGCTGGTTGGTTTTAGCTCCGACTACTTTTGCAGGAGGAGCGATGGCAACCACGTGGATAGGTTACAAACCACACAATTGGATTGGAGAAAAACAATGTTTGGCTGTTTTATAACGCACCGCGAAGCATTTTTACTAAAGGAGAAATACTCCACAACATGTGTTGATAGAGCCCTAAGGGTTGTGACTGCTCTTTTAGACTTCATACTTTACTCTTCCCTTTCCCTATGCATCTTGGACCTTTAGACCTGTACCTAGTCAGTCATCGCACCATAAGCTAATACACACGGTTCTCCCCTTCATTGTCGCAATAACATGTACTAAATCATTATGATAAATCTTATACCTCAAAAACTTGTGAATCGAGAACCCCGCAAACCCTTGGAAAACCAGCCCCAATAACAGAATAAATAACCCCAAAGAACAAGAAACAGGAGAATAAATACAAGCATTACATTTAGCGCGTACCGTGTTGTCGAGCCTCTCGCCTTAATAATTTCACGCTCCTATGGTTGATATTCGACCCAGAGCTATCAGGTAATGCAGTCCCATACTTCTTGAGCAATTCCTAGCCCAATGATACCAAGCTCAGGGTCACCGCTCTGGCGCCTGCGAAAAACTGCACGAACGCGTTCGCGAAAGGCCGGAGGACATTTCCAGAAGGCTTCTACGAAACCGCTGGATTTCGCTTCGTCGGCGGTTCGTGGGTACAAGAAATAACCGGGGATACGCGTTGGTGTAGTGAGTCGCTCAGCCTCATACTCATCACTAATCGCAATACACGTTAGTCAATGTATCTAGTGCATTCGTTTCTTAGAAGGCGTCTTACTGATCGTATAGAAGTCTACGTATCCCGTTAAGCGACTGGATCCTATCCTTCGGTTTTAGTCGAAGAGTTGACCGAGCAATTTCCACAACTTGACTCAACCGTTTATCAATTGAAGGCCGGGCGCAATACGATTTAAGGAGTTGCACTGCAGTCTCGACCATGGAATCCGATTGTTTAGTTCGCACAAGGTCTTCGGCGTAGGTTTTAGGGTGACGGCCGCCTAAAGCAATGTAAGTTGCGATGAGGCCGAAACTGTAGATATCGCGGGATGATTCATTCTGAAGAACATTAGTACCCTCTAGGCACTCGGGAGCGAACCAAACTGGAGTTCCGCCGCGCGGATTAGATAACGACCCAAGTCGGCCGATTCTGCCGCGGTCTGAGATGAACGGAACCTGGGAATCAACACCGGACATCCCGAAGTCAGCAATTTTTGCGACAATCCCGATAGGTGAACCCGGGTCTGGAAAAATCAAGGTGTTTTCTGGCTTCAAATCTGCATGAATGACAGAATACGAATGTAACGCAGCCAGCCCATCTGCAATGTCAGAGATCAGGCCAGCTGCAAGTTCGAATGGCATTACGTTGGAAAGATTTTGGTTGCAATTTGAGTTGAAAAACAATCTCAAGTCTGGAAAAGACTGGTGTGCAAGCTCTACTATGAGGACCGGCTTTACAGGATCAAAAGAGATCCCCAGAAGCTTTGTGATGTTCCGGTGCTCACACAATGGTTTATAGCTCATCAGTGACACTTCATGATCAATGTCATTAATTGCACGTTGGTATTCCCGCAGCACTCCTCTATCAGCGCCAGTAGGCTCCCGGGCCCTCATATATTTGAGAGCGACCTTAGTGTCATTCCACTGGCCGCGATAGACCTGCATGCTTGCGCCGCCGAGCTGGTTATTTTCATTGCTCAGGCTGTGGCTGAGGTCGCAATCGAGGGAAATTTCGGCTAACGGAACAATTGGAACCCGGTTTCGTCCAACGTTACGCAGGAGCGAAACTTCGACGCCATTATAATTTCTGCGCGCACGAAAAGGTTTCTGATCGTAGCCATCGGAGTGGTCTAGATCCGAATTTCCATCCGTTGAGCTGGTATCTGCGTACGTAGCTGCTGCCCGTGTCCAGCAGCTCTCAGTGATAGCCATGTACAGTAGAACGGCGGTATAGAGAGACTCGAGTAAAATAACCTTTGACCGAAGCGGTATATAAGAAGTACGCGAGAAATATATGAAATGGAAGTGCTGCGTAGAACGCTATTTTCTGGGAGAAGGTATGTTGTGAGGCAATGAAAGGAAATGAGATGCGTGATGACGACAGTAGTAATGATAGAACTGATAAAGCACTTGTAAAAGAAGAATCAGCCAGATAAATAGGTCATTTGAACTCAGTAGCGCATTACTACTGCCAATACCTATGCTGATAACAATACCCCTGACAACGCATGTGAAAGTTTCATAAGTAGTTGCGGTAGGAGACAGTTGGTTTAGGGGTTTTTTCTCATTGGCAACTTGAAAACCAAGGAGCAGACGATATATATTAAAACCAAACTACGATTTTAAGAAAGTAAAATTATGGTGTTAATAATACATTATCAGCTTTAAGGATTTTTTCACGGCATCTCTTGGGACTGATGTTTGACGGATTCCTCGGTGTACGATGTGAGGTTACCGAATCCATAATACGACACAAGTTACTGACGAGAATACGTTGTTCAGGGCTATACATAGACTGGCATACGCCCAAAATTCACAACCCACGTTTCAGGCTAATGCACCTTTCCGAGCTGTGTGTTGCTTTACATGTATGACTCGGTAGAACCTAGTTTCACTTGCCACTCTTACTACGCCTCGCTCGGGCGTGGAATTCACGTAGTGCAGTGATAAATAGCTTGTGTTTTGCTACGAACATGTATTGCCAACTCTTACGTGGCTGGTTGTGGCTGAGTTCGTGAACTCTTCACGGGCGGAGATTTTCAGCACTAAGAGTAGCACCCTGAAAGGTTTACGAGCGTAGTATAGTCCCGTCCCGTCACCGGTAGGAAGAGAGAACAGATAACGAATGGAATGCCATTATATGTATATGCAGAGTGAGGCGTCGTTATCGCACAGGGTCGTAGTTCAGCCACTCCCGAGCCTCGGATACTTTCCTGCACCCTGCTGAGCCCCTACATATTATGCATGGTATTGGCAGGGGTGGGATTTCGGTTAGGGAAATTCATTGGAGGTTGCAGTAATTCTCTGCCAGGTCGTGATTCATGTTTGATTGGTCTGGATTGTATTGATTGCATTGAGTGGCTGGTGTTTACTTCTAGGGAATTTGTACTGTCTTGTTTACTAGTTACCGGTTGTACAAATTGAGTTTGTCAACTGTAGTAATTCGGCGGTGTGATTTACTTGAACAATGTAGTTAAATTGTGCGATGATTTGAACATTCCGGACGAAGTAGGGTTTAGTTAGTGCATAGTAACTCTCGGTATCTCATAGTTACTACTTGGACCTAGATTGGCTACGTTCCAGCTGGTTTTACTGATTTTGGTGATATTCAACAAGCAGCTAGACCTTAGCCGGCCTGCAAACTGCACAATACACATATCCCTATATAGCAGTCTGCACCAGTTCAATGCAGTCCAGATTCAGTCTACGAAAATACTGTTCGGGTCTGGTCGCATTGCGAAAATTGTCTGCACTTGACCGGACTAGACCCGGACGGCTCCAGTGCGCTTGTTTTCTTACCTGAACCATTGAAATCAATGAAGTCGTAGGCAAGAGTAATCAAAATCGCGGAATCATTGAAGTTGATAATCGTTGGCACTTCGGAACGAACTAAACTAATGTTAGCGTCTTGATCAAAAGGGATTCTGACACTGCGGTCCGGCAACTCGACCACCCAGCGTAGCGACTTTCTCACAACTTTGGCTCTAACCATAGTCTAAGATAACACGGTAGTTAGAAATAACGTATTTACTGGGTGACTGCTCGTAACTGGGAAACCGCTCACTCGCAGGCGAAATCTATTGATCATACTTGACCGACTGAGTCCTCCTCCTTTCATCTAGAGAAACTGGAACAGGTTTTCGTGTGTGAAAGTCAACCTCCCTAACCCGATCCGGTAGGTCGTACCCCTTATTCCCATCTCCATCACTATCCCTCAGCTCTCTCTACTAGCACCCAAAAACTCGAAGTTAAGTCATCCCTATCTACTTCCCCATGGCAGGATCGTGAGCTAACACCGAATACAGCCTCTAGCAAGCTCAGATCGACCGTCTCGAGCTACTCCCCTCTGGACTACCATCTCTAGCTAGCCCCTGAGCACCGTCTCCGGCTAGCTCTCTGAGAGCCCGAGTTGAGTCTACTCTCCTTACATCCTCACGATTGCGAGTTAACCTCTGAATGGAGTCTCAGCTCCCAGTCAGCTCAGATCGGCCGTCTCTAGCTAGCTCTCGAGCACCGTCTGCAGCCCACCCGGATCGACCATCTCTAAGTCCATTTCCAAGAGCACATGGCGGTGGTCTCCAATTGCAAGTGCGCTCGATCACCGTCTCTAGCTAGTCTAGATCGACCGTGTATATATATGATAAATAGAAAATAGATGCCATATTATCATTTAACAAATATTTCGTGATCTATGAAATTGGGACTACAAAATCGATAGTACTCGTATAAACGAGACGAATTATTCTGAGCGATACAAATGAGTCTGAGCGCAGGATGAGCAGAAAATCCTCGCTCGAGGGTGAACTCATTTTTCTCGATGAAACAGAAACAAGCGATAAATCATGCCGTACTCGGAGCCCTCCCAAGCAATCAACTAAGCCCAGAGTTCCTCTGAAACGATCATCCTCCTAAACGCGTCGTTCGAGACGCTAATCTAGAATGCCGGCTACCGTAACTAGATCCCTTTCCCGAAACCTTCATATCTAGCCTAAATAAACCCTCCAACCTGGGGTACCACGCTAACAAGACTTTCGTATCGACCACCGCGACTAGGACTAGTAGACGTTGCCATCGTTTTGTCTACTTGTCTCCGTAGCCATTCACTGGAACAATCCGCAATCCCCGATCCATAAGCCGCGATTGGGAAAGCGAATTGTGCGCTCCTTCCACATGCAAGACAAGTACATATGCATACGACCTCCAGGCAACTGAAACATCAACCGTATATCTCCATGCTCGATAGCCTTGCCTGCTACCCTTCCTGCAAAGTCGCCAATCTCCCGCCTTTCTGTCTTCCGTGTACCGAACGAACTTTTGTCAATCTCCGCAAACATGAGAGGTGGTGGTGGCGCAATTCAAGTACCAGTTCTCCTTCGATGGGACATTCGAATCTTTATGCCCAGACCCTCTAACCGTAACTGTCGTCCAATAGTTTTCGGTTATCGTCTTATCTGCTGCCGCTGTCGCTTCCGCTGTCTCCGCCGGCGCAGTGCTCTTGTTAGGACAAAACCGTGCAATGTGGCCAACCTTATGGCATCCGTAGCATTCTTGAGTATCCTTCCGATTAGTGCGGCCACGTTTCTCATGCTCAGAATCACTACCATCGCTATCACTATCCTTGTTGCGTTTGCTTCTCTTCTCTTGCCCTTCTTTGCAAAGAGCAGAGCCTCCAGGTTTAGACTCTTTCCCACTTGACCGCTATGTCCTGCTCGGTCAACTTGGTGATAATCTCCTCCGGCTTGGTAGCCATCGATTCGCTCTTGTGTCTCATGATCTCCGATATCCTCCAATCGTCATCGCGTAGGAGTCTTCGGAAAAGGTAAAACACGTACTCCTACTTCCTCATCTTCGGTATCGTATCGTATCTGCCACATCCGTAGCTGCACAACCGGCGGGGTCTACACAAAGGTTATAATCGGCAACCTTTCCGTTGATCCTGGATGCGTACGCATCCACACTACCCCACTCTCCAAGCTTAGTGTTGATCGGATCCTCCCGAATCTCGAAGATGTTGAGTTGCGATTTCGTCTTGTACGCGTTGGCGAGCTTCTTCTAAAGCCTAGCGTCATCACCCTCTTCGACATATTCCGATTGCAGACACGCTTCTATACCGAGAATGATTGTTGAACGCGCTACACCGTGTCGCTTCATTCATTCCTTACTGGCAGCACCCATCCCGCTTGGCCCTGTTGGTTTCTCATTGTACCCCTCGACGATACCAAGCACCTGGTTCTGCTCTAAGATCAGGGCCATTTCATTCAATCACTGCTTGTAGTTCAACCCATTGAACTTCGTGATCGCGGTCGGCTATCTTATCGTTATGCGTCGAGTCTATCCTCCGAGACCGTGCCGATGATGCCACAATTTTAAATCTGAGTTGAGTTCGTCAATGCCCGAGCTCATAACCTGTTGTGCTGAACCTGTTGTTGACCGTTGAACTGATTCTCTTGATCGAACTAACTATCTAACTCTAAATCTAAAGATGCCACGAAGTGCTATACAGAATTTACACGCTAGCGGCTCCGCAGCCCAAGGGTATGTGATAACGTACTCTATGATCCGTTCCAACATGTAAATGCGCTCAGATATAAGGCCTGAAATGAAAAGCGAAGTTATCTATAGTATGGAAGAAGTAGCAGTACAAATTCAATGAAAACCATGGAAGACTGTGACTTGACGGACTGGTGAGCAGATAGATAGTTAAGCACTTAAGTAGCTAGAGAGCAAGTAGGAAGAGGAAGACGGAGAGGCAAGAAGCAGAGGGGCTCCCAGGCAAGAAGCAGAGGGGCTCCCAGGCAACCCAGACTTCGGGCAGACCAAGAAGAAGGGGAGAAGGGGAAAAGGGGAAGAAGAGCTGCAACGATCTTATCAGGAGGAGATAGATAAGAGAGGAGTATGTAGGAGGAAGAGGCTCAAGTTACATGACCTATCATGTGACTTTTCACCTGAGTCAAGTGGTTCGACATGGTATCCTTTCGCGCGATTCGTTTCACTTCAGGCATCACTGTCAAATATGCTCGCCACAGCTAGGGCCGACTCCATCATTAGAGACGCAGCCTGTCCTATCTCAGTGACATCTTCGGCTGCAGACTTTCTTCAGTCGGTCAGGCCAGGAGACAAACACTTTTTGCGCATCTCAGTGATGGGCGGGGGAGCAGCAGGGGTCGAGTATCGCTTTGCATGGGATCGGTATGCCAGAGACGCCGACACTCTTTGCGAGATCCAGGGAGTAAGATTCGTCATCGATGCCATCAGCTTGAAGTTCATTCGCGGTGCAACTGTTGTTAATTACTCCGGTGCTTTGGATCTTCACGGTGTCGACCTTGGCTAAAATATGCATCAGCAACCCGCTCGAGGTAGGATTCCATCCATTGTGGATATGTACCTGATCTGATGGATTATACAGTTGTTCGCTTTGGTGTAGTAGAAATTGGTGTGATGGAGGATGGGGAGAAGGAGGGGGAGTAGTGTTGGTAACGGTTAACCTGGAGATTATAACTTGCATCATGTGGCTTGTATTTACTTTTATCGAATTGCATTGCGATGTTTTATCATTCTTTTCGGCGATGTTCTTATGTATTAATTTGAAGTGTAGCACTTATAACTTCTGATTTTCACTAAACCTGACTGAACTATTCGCTTAATAACTACATCTCACAAAGAATTATCTTACTGTACAAAAAGAAGTAGTACATTCTACGAACATCGCATCTGGACCCAGGCCCAGGCCAGTGGATTTCGAGGTGCATCAACCGAGAAGCAAGGACCCCGCTTCACAACTACAGGTTTAAGACAGATCCCAGGATCCCAGGACACTCGGACATCCCAGGGTAAAGAAGTAAACCGACAAGCGAACAAAGTTCGAGAATACCGGAGTATCGTTGGGGGGGGGGGGGGGGGGGGGGGGGGGGGGGGGGGGGGGGGGGGGGGGGGGGGGG
>Ga0307515_10008849_pt1 | contig 19547 bp, 5 predicted proteins | sample 17_EM_MG_FD_194513 | JGI IMG/M metagenome (GOLD analysis project Ga0307515, IMG submission 194513) | Populus trichocarpa ectomycorrhiza microbial communities from riparian zone in the Pacific Northwest, United States - 17_EM | ecosystem: Host-associated > Plants > Roots > Unclassified | place...
TGGTTCACTAAGAGTTGTGTTTCTAAGGCAAAATTGAACCTCGAATTAGAACCTCAAGCAAATGATATAAAAAATAAGCCCAAAATTGATATATGGTGCAACCTCACCCCCAATAGACATAATATGAAGTTTCAATTGATTTTTAAGGTGGTTTTCTTATGGTTCACTAAGAGTTGTGTTTCTGCACAAGAATTGAATCATCCTTCAAATTTCATCTAATCTCTTTTTTTTTCTATATTAACTACTAATATGATTAGAGACAGTAACAAGATGAAATATAACCCTTTTTTTTTCCTTAGATGATGCAGACACAAAGAACAAGAAGATGAACGACGCAAACATTGAAAAACTTAAAGGAACACTAAAAAAACAAAAATAACAAAAGGATATGACCTTGTTTCGGAGCCAAGCTCTAATACCAACTGATGCGAACCTCGTGATCATGTGATTACGCAACCCACAATCAAGATTGAGATCTAATCCCGGAAAGCCGAAATAGGTCTAATAGGAGTGTGATACAATGGAAACCTGCTCCAAGGCACCAACACTACTGAAATGAAGTAGAATAACACCACGAAACCAATTAATCTTCGATAAGTCAGATTCAATTCGTTCAAGAACTAAAGAATGCAAGAATCACTCTCACACGTTAAAACTGAAAAATTCAGAAGTAATATTCATCAATAGTTGCTGAAATTTAGGTTACATGTGTTTAAATAGTTTTTAAAAGTTAACCATAATGGATCTACCCTTGTAGGCTGAACTGGCTCTCATACAAAACTGACGCAGAAACCGTAACTGAAATGCCCATAACCTAATCCAAATAAGTCGTGGATCCTAGCTCAAGACAAAGCTTTAATTAAGCCCAAACATGAAATAAAATAATAAAAATAACTAATCTGTCACTAAATAGCACAAGCCCTTATTTCCTTGTATAACTAGGATGAATAAGGAATCCTTATAAGAAAAGGATTCTGGAACATTATTGAATCCTTGCTACTCTTGGAAATTATATTGCAACTCATTAAAGATTCTTGTGGAACTAGTAAATTTTCAAAACAAGCTGTGATACGATCCAGGCAAGGTCAAATTCAGATTTTGATGTAAAATGTGCAACTATCCAGTTTTACGGTAACAATTATAATTCTCAATCCGACCGTTGGATTGTAATACAATTTTACGTGGAGTCTCCTGACATGTTGACCTACCTTGGGTTAAAATTTTATTTCAATCCAAATTCAGGAAGGCATAACAATACTGGTCAACAGAGGCTGTATGAATTTTGTTATTTGCTTCCTTTTGACTTATGGACTTCCTATTTGGCTAGGATTCTTTTCCTAAAAGAAGTGGCAGCTTGTTTTGGGAATATCCTAATTCTACAAGGATCTTTAATGAGCTGCAATATAGTTTTCCAAGTGTGGCAAGGATTCATTAATGTTTCAAAATCCTTTTCTTACAAGGATTCCATATTCATCCTAGCTACAATAAGGAAAGAAGACTTCAGAATTAATTCTAGCTTCAAATCAGATTTCCTAGTTTATTTGGGACTTCTTAAGGGTGACAAATCTGATTCTAGCATATTTAGGATGATAATTTTTTTATTTTTATTTTTTATTATTATTTTCTTCTTAGTCTTTGGGTCAATTGTAAGTGGGCTTCATATAAGTCCACCTAAGGGGGGTCCATTAGGGTTTATTTAAGTCTAGAGTTAGTATAAATAAAGGCATAACCAGACATGTAAGTTAGACAATTCAGATTAATAAAACTTTTTGTTTGCCGCACTTTGTGTGTGTGTGTTGGTGAGATAATCTCCCTTTCATGGTTCTCTAAAGAATTGAAAACAACTTATCTAAGAACAACCGGCTTCGTGGTGTCATCCTAATACTTCTTGTTCACGAATCAATATTCGTTGGGTGGGAGTTTTCGTGTCCAATAGTGCTGGTGCCTAGGTATAAGTTATCTTTGTGTCACACTCCTATCAAACTTGATTTACTTGGCTTTCTGGGAATTAGTGTCTTTGCATGTGGGTTGCGTGACCACATGATCACGAGGTTTGCATTAAGCTGCCACATCCTTTTACAAAAAAGATCCTTTTCTAATAAGAAGTCCACCAGTCAAAAGAAAATAAATAACAAAATTCGTATAGCCTATTTTGACCTATATCGCAAGCCCTTAATGATCTTCGATTCATCTGAAAATTTTCCCCAACGTAGACAAATACCTCTAGAATTGTATGGTAAAGTTTCAGCTCGATCAAACAGTTAGATTTGGAGTTATGCTCAATAGCGTAAAACTGGATGGTAGAAAATTTTATGCTAAAATCCAAATATGACTTTGTTTGGTCGTATCACAAGGCTGAACCATATCAAAAACCAATCTCACACATAACTGGATGTTTACTATAAGAAATCCAAGGTTGAACCTGAACCGTATCATTTCGTCTACGGGTGCCTGGTGCGGCCAGTGGCCATGGTGTTAAGGCATCGTATGTTACTAATGGTGTCAAGACTTGATGGGGTGACAATGTATGATTATGCCCTTAGGTTGCTAACATGACCTGAGTAAGGAGTTGCACTTGATTGGAAGGTTGTTGAAGGTCCGGTTGGGTAGAAGTATCCACGGTACCACGTAGATTTGTCATGAGTCTTAGCTCAGGTATGTCTTGGTTGTGTGCCATTGAATGAGCTGGAAATGTCAAAAAAATATTTAGAAATTGATGGCTTTTTATTAGTCCCACAATGTCAATTGATGAGGTCCAAAATCTAAGATGTTTATGAATAAGATTGATGTGTTGGATAATCGGTTAATCTCTTTGTACAAATAATTTGATTCATTCTTCTTAGCTAAGGTGTCTAATAACTTGATATGGAAAACCCAGGTGGTGGTAATTGGTAACTAGTGGTGCCTATTACCAAAATGGCATAGCTGGCATCTGCAAAAGGTCATTTTTTTATGAATGTGGGGATTCTCAGATGCTTAAGTCAGTAACTTTGTAGAGAGAGAAAGTGTAATGATATTTTAAAGAGATAAACTTTGAAAATATATATGCTGAAAATATTAAAAATGAAGAGATTGTGATCCTTTAGTTTGAAGGATTCATGATGAATTTATAGCTCATTAGTTTTGTCTTTTGTGGAGAGGAGGGGTTAAAGTGTAATTTCATCCTTATGATATTTTAAGTTGTATTCTACTCAAAATAATATGTATTAGATCAATATAAAATACTAAGGTGGGCATGGCACGCCCATGTGGATGTGGACCTAGTATGGGCTCGGGCTACTATATCCAAGCCCATGCACCTTGGTAGTATATGGGCTAGCCCAAGCCCATAGGGATTTTTTAGGTCCGTTAAATTTAGTTTATCAATAGTAATAAGAAAAGGAGGATAATTGATGATAATGATGAGCAGTGAAAAATAATAACTTAATTGGTTGATGTATATTTTCAATCAATGTGATTGCATTTAATTGAATTGATAATAGAGCAACTCTTTTAACAAATGGATGAAATATAAGGTGAAATTAATTTGTTTTGTCCATTACTTTTCTTTTCTTGTAACTGCTTAAGTCCATTGGTCTAGACTAAGATAGTAATATGCTACAATTACAAGTCTTTTTTAATGATAACCAGTGAATATAAAGATCTAGAAACCCACAATGAAGTTGATGACAAACCCGAAAAACCAAAAATCAAGTTTTTATAGATAAACTTAACCTATAGATAACCATATACTTAAGGACCAAAGGTATTTGAAATTGAACTTGTACTCATTGATTATACAGAATCAAGAACCCGAAGTATGTGAAGATACCACAAGATCAGTTATATATTGATAGGTCAAATTTGTTCTTTGTCATAGCAAAGAGAAAAGTGTTGCGTTATGCAAAACATAAGTTTATTCAAAATATCATGACTGCCTTAAATTTGAGGAAATAAACAACTTATATAGACTCAAGAAACAACCCTGATAACCATAATGAATCATAGATCCAAGGCCCAAAACAAAGCTGAACAAAAACTAAAGCCCAAAACACTTAATAAACCCCAAACAATGACTAATGGGTTGTTATGAACCCCAATTAAAGTAAAAGTCCAAATGAAAACTAAAACAAATCCAAAATAATAAAAATAACACAAAACTCAAATAAAAAAATATAGTTCTTCATGAAACAAGCTTATACAGTCCAAAACAAATAAACTAATCTGTCATTAAATACCACCAGCTCTTTTTTTCTTGAGTAGCCAGGATAAATAAGAAATCCTTATAAGAAAAGGATTTTGAAACATTAAAGAATTTTTATCACACTTGAAAATTATGTTATTTCTCATTAAAAATCCTTGTAAAACTAGAAAACTCTCAAAATAAATTGTTGAATATCCTTGTATCATTAGGAAAAGATTCATTTCCAAATAAGAAATCTAAAAATCAAAAGGCAGCGAATAAAAGAATCTATATCACCTTTACTAACTTGTATCACAAAAACTTTTGAAACAGCAATTGAATTGAATTTCTAACTCAACGTAGAAAGATATGCCAAGAAACTCCTAGTAAGATATTAGAGAGTTATGTTTGAGTATTAGATACAGTTATGCTAGGATCCAAATTTCTTGGATCTTATCATTTTTCTTGTTTATTTCTCTTCTGTTTTTTTTATCCGTAGTAATCATGTTGTAAAAGTTTTTCCGCAAAAATGGAAGTAAAGCCGGAGGAGGGTAATCCTAAGACGCATGAAACCTTTTTCATTTCAAATTTCTCAAGAAGAAGTGAGGAACTATATTAATTTTTATCATGGAAGAAGAAGAAAAGGTTTGCTGGGTCAAGACATCGATCATCATAGTGAACTTAGCATGAAAGTAAAAGGTGAATGAAGGGGGTTGGTCAAAAGGCAAAAAGTTAAGGTGTGGGAACAGTTAGAATCTGAAGCGGTTCTCTTTTTCAAATGTTATTCGTTATTCTAAGATTTGGCAATTCAACACAATGGAGGTTAGAAAATGTTTCATCCTATGAAATGAACAAATAAACTGTGTTTTTTTATGATCAATTGCCTTTCTGAACGTAAAGCATAGATGCTGTCAATAATTTGGACATAGATTAATTATACTACAGCAGCAGGGAGGAAGAAAAGAAAAAATTCTGCTTTTCATACCTTCAAATACAATTATTATAAGCGCTCACAAGTCACATGATATTGATAATGATGCAAGGGGGGGAGCCATCAATAAGATGGGAGGATATTTTCTTGAAGGTGGAAAATGTGTTCAGGCAGACAATAGACGTAAGAAAGGACCCATTACCAGATGGATGGACCCGGTTATGCTTGCTTTTGCTAAAAGCATTTTTAAGATTTAATATTTAAATATCACAATCTTGAAATTGAAGCATCTTTACCCACTTCTTGAAATATGTTTTTGACTTGTTCATAAATTTATACAAGTTCCTAATCATATATAGTTTTAATTCAGTTGTGCAGATTTATTGTCCAAATCCTTTAGAGAAACAAACTGACGAAGGGATTGAAATCACAACTTGAAAAGTTAACGGCAGGCATTAGACATCCAACCATTTTGGTTTTGAAACAGACGATTTTGTTTTGGTTTAATTCTTTTGCGTATGAGATTAGAAGCGGCGCTACTGTTTTCCACATCCCAATAAGATTTTCAAGTAACCAAACTTTAAAATACTTCTAATTTTAGTTTATAGTTTCTAAGGAACCGAACTTTCAGTTATACATATATAGACATGCGCAGACACTTTCTTTCTTTACATACATTTAGACACTTCCAGGTAATTTTATTTTGAGGTTCCTGTCAAGGAGACTTTGAAAGGACTTTCACGGCTATTTTTTTGGTTTTTGGCATATGTTTTAAAAAATAATGGTTAAATAACAAGAAAAATTAGATGTTTTTGGAAGAGCTTGTCGCTATTGAGAATAGCGACATCCAATAAAAAAAATATTAAATAAATAGGAGAGATGAGAGAAAAAAAAGAAAAAAAAAAGAAAAAGATCCGATAAACACACCGAAGCTCCGATTACGACACTACTGGTGTCATAAAAACAATTCTACAAAATGAATTTAACAACACCAAAAAAGATTAGCAACAATGACTCAAGTGGATCACACTTGTCGTTAAAGACAAGTGAGCCACCCTCCACCTTTAGGTGATAAGTGTGACCTACTCGAGTCATTCTTGGTTACCTTCCTTGGTGTTATTGGATTCGTATTGCCGAGTCTTTTTATAATACAATAGTGTCGTAATCGGAATTTCAGTGTCTTCAATTTTTTTTTCCTTTTCTTCTTCTTTTTTCTGTCTATTTAATATTTTTTTATTGGATTAATGAGAAGATATAAAAGTCATGTTTTCCATATTGTGACTATAGTTATTAAACTCGGACCGGTCTGGTGGGTCGACCTAGTGGCTGGACCAATCCGGGTAAGACAAAAGACCGGGATGGGCAAAAACCCGGCAAAACCCAGTTGACATACCGGGTTGACTCGTGACCCGAGCGACCCGGCAAAACCTGGTTGAGACCCGGTTTTTTTTTTCAAATGTATTTTTTCTCCCAGCCAAAGACCCGTCTTTTTTATATATTTTTTAGTTTGTAATTAACCATTTTCAAAGTTCATTATATAAATACTAGAAGAATGTTTTATTTTTTCAATGTGGGATTTGAAGTCCTTTAGTATATTTTATGTTCATATTTTCAATGTGGAATTTGAAGTCCTTTAGTATACTTTATGTTCATAAAAAAAAAATATGTTTTTTCAATGTAGGATAATTTTTTTTTTATTTAAATACTTCAATTTAAAAGGATAACAAACTAATCTTTTCAATGTGGAATAAAAAACCTTTTGAAATAATCTTTTAAACTTCACTATTTATAACATGTCTAACATATATTTACATAAATTATTTTTTAATTTTTTCATATTAAATATTAAAACTTAAATTTTTTTTTTAAAAAAAATTCGAGTTTATTCGAGTTGACCTGGGTCAACTCATGTAACCCAGAACTTAGCTCCTTGACCGGATCAATTTTCGAATCGGGTCTGATAACTATAATTGTAATATTTACAAATTATGCTATTTCACAAAAAAAAAAAAATTAATTATACTATTCCTTCAATATTTTTAATTAACTACACGAATTTTTTTTTTATAAAAAAAACCGACTTCTACATATGTTTGAAACAGTAATTCGGAGCCATTTTCCACGTACGATCTATTTGTTGTTATATCCCCTTTGAAAGCTCTTGCTTTTGGCATCCCTAATCAGGTAACCTCCATCTTCTCATCACTCCTATTTTTGGGCAATTGGGCAGATTCCTGTTTTACCTCGTACTTGTAAGAAACAAATGGCGCATTTCTTGTCCTAAAAAAACAATGATTGAGTTTAGCTGTCCCTGTTTAGTCATGCATTGCTAAGTCAGTTCAGTTACTCAAATAAGCTCGTAATAGTTCATTTGCCTGTTCTCAGGTGGACACTTTCCCCCCTTCTTTGAGAAAGAACAAAGATATATTAAGCTGCGAGAGTTGTCACCTCTAAAAATAATGAAATTTCTTATGATAAAAAAAGGATATTTATAACGAAAATTTTAGTAAGAAAAAATTAATCCAACATCCTGGCAGATCAACAGATCCCGACCCGCTATCCCAGAAAAATCGCCAACAATTAACAATAATTTTTTTTTGCAGGTAAAATAGATGAAAACACGTTAAAATACAATTATAACGTCACCACTCCTATTCATGAAATTTAGACAAGGGGGGCAAGAGGAAAGAAAAAATCTCAATGACATGCAAGATACACCCCTAAATGTAATCACATCAGATGAGGGGAAAGACTAATGATAATACAAACCTCTTCATTATAAACCTATCTCAAAATCAGAAGCAAAACCAACAAAGCAAACACTCAGTTGAAAGATATTATCCAATATACCTGCCTGCTAATTAGGCATATGTCAGGCCATAATAGGTCACTGCTCCTACTTCTGGTTGCTCGTTCCCTTCTTCTTGAGTAGGTTTCCAAACTTGCGGAGCAAAGGCTTTTTCTTCTTCTGCTGTTGCTGCTTTGTAGGTGAGCTTCCACCATCATCCACATTTTCAGTTGAAGATAAACCATTTGTTTGATCGAAGCTCTCACCACCATCCACCTTGGAGTCCACTTTCTCCTCGAAGGATTCCTGCTCCATTTCTCTTTCCGGTGAAAACTCCTTTTCAATCTTGCAACTCTCCCACATCTTAAATTCAACCTCCACAGAGTTATCTTCCTTTTCCTTGCTCTCATCTTCCTTCGGTTTTCCATTCACATTCTCAATTTTGTGAGCATCCATCTGAACAGCCTCATTTGTCACGCCATTAAACTGTTCCATTGCATTTTCTGTTTTCAGCTCACTAGTTTGCTGTGGTGGAAGCTCCTCCACTTTGGGCTTCTCTTCTCTCACATGTCCATTTTCTTCGGAGAACTCAATCATCTTTGGAAGCAAATCATAGTCCTTTTCACTGTCTGTTAGCTCCGCATTTTCCACCGTTTGAATTTTAGCCATAGCTTCCTCAAGTAACTTAGACAACTCCTCAACCTTCTTAAGTGAAGAAGCTTCCTTAGTTCGGAGCTCTTTGTTTTCCAGAATAATATTCTGTAACTCATTTTCTTTGGCCAATAAACTTTCTTTTAGTTTCATGCTCTCAACCTTTGCTTCCCCAAGAGCTTCCTGCAAAGATATCACCTCAGCTTCAACTTCCTTCAGGCTATCCTTCAAATGAGCTTCTTCATCCCTCATTCCACAAGCTTCTTCCTCAGTTTGCTTCTGCAAATTCACCAACCTATCTATTTCTTTTTCCAAAGAGATGTTTTCTTCTTCTGATTTCCTCACAGAATTCACCAGATTTTCTTCTTTTTGATCCCACATGGCCTTGGAGTTCTTAAATTCATTCTTGGATTCTTCAACAGTTTTTTTAAGGAGTTCAATCTCATGTTTTGCATCATCAAGCACAGTTTCGTATTTTTCATTAGTTGCCTTCAGGACCAATCTTAAGTCTTCTATTTGGGTTTCATAATTTTCATGCTCCACTAGATTTGATACCAGCCTTTCTTTGGCTTCCCTTGCTTCCGCAGAGACTTCATGTAAGGCTGAAGCTAAACTCTCCATTGCCTTCTTGCTCTTTGCCTCCTCATCCCTGGCATTCTCCAGCTCGGTGACAATTTTGTTTTTCTCTTCTAACAGACTTTGAACACTAGAAGCTGCAAGCTTCTCATTGTTCAAAGCCTGGGCTTTCTCCTCCTTCACAGTTTCCAACTCGGACATCAGAGACTCAACCTTTTTTTCCATGAACAATGCTTCTTCCTTTACCATTCCAAGAGAATGTTCTGATTCTTCAAGATCCCCTTTCTGTCTTCTAATTGTCATTTCCAGCAACCCAACCTTCTCTTTCAGAGCAGCCATTTCAGTTTCTGCATCATGCAATAAAACATTGTTTGCTTCGAGTTGTTTCATGAATGAACCCAAAGACTCTGATGCAGATCTCTCCAACTTATTTGCTTCGGCAGCCTGCATCTCTAATTCCTCAACCCTGTTTCTCCACTCCTCTACTAAGTTACGGGCATAAGATTCAGCCATCTTGGCAGCTTCTAGATCAACATTGAGCTGTTCTATGAAAGCCTCTCTTTCCATCAACTTATCCTCAAAACCTTTACCTTTCTCAAGCTGTTGTTTCAATGAATCTATCTCCTCTTTAAGCTGCAAAACTATCTTGTGGCTTTCATTGGCCTCTGTTTCAAGCTTTGAATCAAGTAATACCTTCAACTGGCTAAGCTCAACTGAAAGAATCTCCACCTTCTCTGCATGAATCTCAGCAATCTTAGTAGCGTCATCAGCATGGCTCAGTGCCTGGTTCTTTGTATCAGTAGTCATGGCCAGTTCTTGCTTCACCCTTTGAAGCTCCTGAGTGGTAGAGAGAAGGGCAGTAACATCCAAAGCATGTTGGCTTCTTACATCTTCAAGCTCTTTCTGCCATTCCTCTTCCTTCTTCTGGGCTGCCTCAATCCCAGCCTGTTCCAGCTCAACAGCCCGGAACTTCTCAATCTCAGAATTCTCCTCAGCTCGCTTTTGAGCCACCATAGCTTCTTGAAGCTTCTCATTTGCATCCTCGGCAGCTTTCTTAGCTTGTTTCAGTTCATCAATTGCTTGTGCCTTCTCTTTTTCAATCAATTCTAACTGCTCCTTTGTTTTCTTTAGATCTTCCTGGAGATGACTCAATTGCACCTGCAACTCTGAAGCCTTCACCACTCGTGTCTGAGGTTTCTAAAAACCAAATTCATTCAATTAACAAATCAAGGATCAAAGCAAAAAATTTACTTTCCTTTCACAATTAAACATAGCAAGGACACATGCAGCCATTTTGACAAACCTCCTTGCGCATCGAAAACATTATTTGAAATGTCACAAAAACATGCTTTATTGTCCGGCTTCTCAATACCAGCATTCATAGTTTCCAATTCAAGAAATTTCAAGGATTATTTTTCCATGCTTTCATTATTATTGCGAGGAAACAAAATCCATTAACGACAATGTACCCCCGACAGTTCTTTCTTCCAATTACCAAACACATATTTGAAAGCAGAATCAAACATGCCATAAAATGTCGGAGATGAAAATCACCAAAATTTGTTGGCATTTAGTCACACTTACTTCAGGGGGTGTAGCTCTAGTAACCTTTGGTGTCCGACGATCAATTGTGGGCTTTGAGTTGATGGATCGTGGTGATCGATCAACTGAAAGACGTGAACTTTGCAGGGGAGAAAGTGAATCAGACTCTGATTTAGCCACTCCTCGACTCAGTTGACTAACTCTAGGAGTTGCTGGTGATGGTTTGCTAGGAGGAGTTTCAGACAAACCAGATCTGTTCAAGTTTTAAAGTACCAACATTACACTATCTCATAGAAAAACCATTATATATATAAACACAAAATGCAAGAAATATGTAAGCAAAATAATTCAACCCGAATCACAATAGGATGGATCTGTGTCAAATTTGGGAACTCTTTTGTAACATAACAACAGTACAGAAATTACATAGAGAGATACATAAATTAAATTTTAACCTTTGGGGCAGAAATGATACATGAACAGATCCAAACAAGAAAGCAATTAGATCACGAGAAAAGAAATAATAAACCATGGATCAGGATTAAGAACGAATAAATGAAGCAAAACCCATGTTAAATATGAATTCAAAATTCAAACTTGATAAACATGGAAACTGTTGCAGTGCGAAAGCAGAGAGACACAACAAAAAAGAAAAGAAAAAGATATGCACTTTGGAAAAAAAAAGACTAGATAAAAGAGTAAAAAACCCCTAGTGAATAGCAGATCAAACCTGTTAATCGCATAATCTAAAACAATATTCCCATATCTGGAATCAAAATTTAAAATTTGTAACATTCATTGAAGTAAAGATAATAACTGTAATAATAAAAAAAATCATATCCTGTTTCTGCTTACTTGGTTTTGGAAGACATGTTGTAGTCTTAGTTGATGATAGGAGACAAGAAGAGAAGTTAGAAAGGAAATGTGTGTTTTGTGTGTTATGGGTTGGGTTGTAAATGCTAAAATGCTGGCATTGTGTAAAAGAATGTAATGTAATGCGAGTGTGTTTTTTTTCTTTTCTTTTCTTTTTTCCTTTAGATCAGAGTGACATATAGTAAAGAAGCGACGGAGCAGAAGGAATGGCGCAACAAAACCCCAAGTAGTTGGAGTTGGAAGAAGGTAGCTAACCAATAAAAAAAAAGGAGAATTTACAGAAGGCGAGAAGAGAACCAAATTTTTTGGGTTGGTGCTGCTGTCTCTAGAGAGGCCACTGGCCAGGCCACACTCAGAAAACACACACACACACAAAAGTAGTTGCTGTCTCTCTCTCGCCCCCTCTTTTTAAGTTACTATAATAAATAATATTTTTCAGGTTCATGGGGTAGAAAAGTACTTAAGTGCCCCTGTTGTACACTGGTGAGTCTTGCATGGTCTGTCAAAGGTATGTGTGCCATGGGTTACTTTTTCAGACGTTTGTGTGACCACCCCTGACCCCACTTTTCTGGAAAGTAGATGTCTTCGAATTTTAATCATCTGCCAATTTTGATTTTCAAGTATAAAAACTGAAGATAGTTAAAACTTTTTATCTGATCCGAGCTCACATGAGATGGGTTATTTTTTCAGAAAAGAAAATTAAATATAAAAGCTTTTCTAAAGTTTTTTATATAAAAAAATCTTAAATATAAATTAAAAGGTTATGCAAGAATCTAATTAAAAAAAATTAATAATTATATATGTAAATAAATAAATAAAATCATTAAAAATAATTAAAAATAAAACTAGAAAATTCGAGAAATAGATATAAATTAAAATATTTAATCTCATAATATAAGTTATTTTTTCAGTTGTATTTAATGAATTTTTTATATTAAAATTAGTTTTTATTCAATTAAATGATAATAAAAATAGACACACATGAAATTGATTGAATAAAATAAAATAAAAATATTATGCAAAGTTGCACATATTAGAAATATTATCCAAAAATAAATATTTTTTATTTTTAAAAAATAAATTTCATCCATATAAAGCATAAAAAATTATAGATGAATCAGAATAATGTTTTTAAAAAAATAATTACATACAAAATTAAAAAAAAATATTTAAAAAAGACTAAATAAGCAAAAAAATAATCATAAAAAAGATATATTAATTGAAACATAAATTAAAAAATATTTTTTGTCAATAAAAAAATGCAAGATCAAAGGGGAAAAAAGCAAAACAAAATAAAAAAAAATGGCTAGAAGAGCTTGGCTAAAAAAAGATATTTTTTATCAATAAAAAATTAAATAAAATAAAACAAAATAAAATAAAGAAAAAAATCAAGTACTGCTAGGCTTCGCAAGCCAAGCTTGGGCTCCTAGCACATTCAGAAGGGTCCACGTGAGTGCCCTTTAAAAAAAAAAAAAAAGAAGCTAATATAACGGATAATATGTTGTTTGCCCAATTGTTTTTTTTTAAATAAGTCAAATTCGTTTGTGTGTTGCCCAAATTCAGACCATTATAGCGGTAAGAAAATTAGGTCTTGTGATTTTATAACCTAGAAATCCAATTTTGGTCCATTTTTTACCCAAAACATTTAAAAAATATTTTATACACCTTGATAAACTCATTAATAGCCTTAAAAAAGAACAACATAAAAACTTGAAATCAACCCAAAACAAAAAATCTTTCCAAGATTATTTTAGGCAATTTTAAGGCTAAAAAACAACTAAGTTAAACTCATTGAATGAAACTCATTGACACCAAGATTGATTATTTTGGTGGCTGGAATCAGTGCCAACAATGATTTTATCTCTCTACCGCTAGAACCCATTAACTCTTTCTATCTCTCACCTCTCTCAAACTATGAACCTAAAAATAATAAAAATAAATTTTTGAACCAAAAATGATTTTTTTTTCTAAAATTTCAAAAATTGAAAGACCCCAATAATTTTAATTTGGAAAGTTTGGGGTCCATAATGAACATTTCAACCAAACTTTAAAAACAACCTATTTTCTCCGTATTTTTAACTTTGGTCCCGTGTCTTTTAATCTCATTCTTCCCTTACATATTAACCTAAATTAGCCTCCAATTTGGTCCTATAAGAGCGAGAGAGAAAGTAATACAAAAAAAATCATTATGGAAGTCTATAGTGAACTGTGAGAGGGTTATGGTGGCATGCAGAATAATAATTCCCCCATGTCTTTTAGTGTTTTATACTAAATGTTTGGCCCGCGTTATGCCACTGGTTGGATCATTAAAAAAATACAAAAAAATCAAAAGCATTGCAAGTGTGTTTTTTAGCAGAAAAATCAAACATATAGACAATATTTTTCAAAAATACTGAGATGGTGACATATTAGATTAACCTAGATCAACTCTGATTAACTTGGAAAACTCGTGATCTGGGTCATGAGACTGTGATAATCCTATATAAATCAAAGAGAAAAACCTAGTTCATTCAAAGTCAAGTGTTTAAGAGCAAAAAAAAAAAAGACATTGAAAAAATAAACAAAAGTAAAAGTAGCTCGAGTTAACCCATAAAAAACGCAACATGAGTCATAAGAACTGGATCACTCATAGAAAGTAAGCTAAAAAAACTAACCCATTGTTGAAGGGTAAAACTGAAAAAAAAATTAAAACAAAATGAAAACAAAAAAACCTGAGTCAACTAGAGTTAACATGAGGAACTCGCGACCTAAATCATGAGATTGTGATAATTTAATAGAGAGCAAACTAGAAAAAATCACGAAGCCCACTTAATAACCAACTAAATGTTTATGGTTGAAAATGAAAATAAATAAATATAATGATATAAAAAATAACCCGAGTCAATTTTGGCTAACCCTTAAATCTCACAACTATGTATATGAGAACGAGATTACCCCATAAAAAAAACTAAAAAAAATAATGAAATTCAATTGTCAACCAATCGATTATTAAAGGACAAAATCATAGAAGAAATTTTCTAAAGAACATGAAAAAAACCCGACTCAACTAGAGTTAATCCAACAAATACGTGACTCAAGTCATGAAACCAAAATAATCTAATAGAAAGCAAATCGAAAAAAAAATGAAGCCCAATTTACAACTAACTAAATGTTTAAGGTCGAAATTGGAAAAACATAATTAAAAAAAATTAAAAAAACACAAGTTAACTTAGGGCACTAAACTCGTGATCCAGGTCAAGAGATCAAGATTACCCTATAAAAAGCAATAAAACAAAATCACAAAGGTTAATCCTAACCCTTAATTGATCCCCAAACTTTAATTTTCTTGCAATTTTATCCCTGATTTTAATCAAATGACTTGGTAAAAATTAAATTTGGTTTTCTAAAATTCCAACCTTCTCAATTAAGCTCAATTTGGGCCCTCAGACTTAATTTTTCACCAATTAAGCCCCTAATAAAATTAATTTGACCTATTTAAAGTATAATTAAGTCCTTGCACCTAATTAAATCCTTCAATTAAACCCAAATTAATTCTAAAACATAATTAAACTTTAATTTGTCCCATGATTAAATCAAAATGACCTATTAAAAATCTAATTATGTTCTTAAGCTTAATTTTTATATAGATTCGTCCAATAGTGATTTAATTTTACCTTGAATCTGCATTATCTCTCCAACTTTGGGTAAAATAGGGTACAATTAGACTCTCAATTCCATCTAAAATTGCATCTTGATTTCTTTCTACATTTGAAATCCTCTCAGCTTGCTTTTGCCAAAATGTCAGTCTTCTTACTATTTTTATTTTTATTTTTTTTATCTTTATTTTGGAAAAAAAGATGAATTTGAGGAATAACCCAAAAATAAATTATGACAATTAAAATACCAAATTGCCCCCAACAACATATGATAATAGCAAAAAATCCATGATAAAATTACAAATAAGCTCATGGAGACAAGCAAAGAAAATTTGATGGAAAAGGTAAGAGAGTCATTACACTATGCCTAGAAAAGTGAAAGTTAAAAAATGTCGCTAGCCCTTGGTTAAATATTATCTTGTTTTTAAGGGAAATTTAGCAGATTTACTCCGCAAAAAACTATGAAATGACAAAGATAACCCCGATCAATTCTAGAACTAACGGACCTTATGAAAAGATTCTTTTACCCTTACTTGGTAGCCTTTTTTTTTTTTTGCCTAGAAGGCAACTCTAAAAATTTATTGTTCCAATCAACAGTGAATCCTGGCTTATCTACAGTACTTTGTCACACCAATTAGTTAATTATACATATATACAAAATAAAAATAAAATTTTGATTTTTAGGTGTTGTCTTGTATTACTGTGGTTTTTCATTTTATATTTTTTTTAGTTAAATTGTTGTGTTTATTTTTTGTGTACATCTTTAAAATCTAAAATATTGTTTTTTTATTTTTGGTTTTTTTGTGCAAGATATTAATATTATCAACTAAGTCCACTTTAAGGGGGAAAAAAAGCTACAAGATATTTTTAACAGTTTTCATAGGTCACAATGAATATAGAAAAATAATTAATAAGATATAACTAGTTACTTTATGTACATCATGAAATGACCATTGTTATCTCTTAATATCATTATCATATTCATCATAATCATTACTTTCATCATCACTTATTAGCTATCACCTCATATTTTAATATTATCATTGTTATCATTAACTAAATCACCAACACTATCACTATTGACATTATAACTTTCATAGACATATTCAATTTTGTCTTCAATGTTGTATTATGGTTACATTTATCATATTATCATTATATACTATAATTATCATTCTTTATTAATAAAATAATAATTGTTGTTAATGTAGTATTACTACTTAGATTTGTTGCTCATACTCCGCCACAAGCAGGGAAAAAACAATTTGACTTAAAAAAGAAGAAGCTAGGGAAACAAATTCCAAGTCCTGGGTCATTAGTTCAATTAGTAATTTAAATAATATGAGAAAAGGCACAAACAATAAATAAACTGACAAAAAAAACAACAAAAAGGTTAAAAAAGAGAGACCTGAGCCTATCTGGATTATCAAATAACCCAATATTGTAAGGTGAAATTGTAAAAAAAAACGCAATTTTAAAAAACAAAAAAGCCCTCTTAAATCAAGTGAACTTGAAAACTCTACGACCATGGACACAAGACTGAGATAATTTCATAGAAAGAAAAACAAAAAAAAATTGATTGATGAAATTAAAAAAAAATCAATTTAAAAAAAAAGAAAAAAACACAAAAGTGAACTCATATTAACCTTTGAAACAGGTGATCCTAGTTATAAATATGAGGTTAACCCAATAGAAGACAAACCACAAAAATTATCAAAGCAAAACTAAAAGAAAAGGAGATAAAAAATAAGAAAACATCAGCATGAAAAAGGGAAAGAAAACAAGCAATTCCGAGCGAACCTTTTAAACTTGGTCTAATTTCTAAAGCTTGCAACCCATGAAATCTTATACCTGGGTTCAATCAAGAAGGTTCAATCTTAACCAATTTAATCTTGAATGATAAAATTATGGATAACATATTAATAAATAAAACTTGCAATAGCAAATAAAAACAAAAACAGCAACAAAAAGAACGAGAATAAAATTTGATAGGAAAGAAACCCAAGGAGGATGAAATTTAAAAAATGATCCTAAACAAAATAAATAGAAATTAAAAGAATAAGGATCAAATTTAAAAGATTGTAAAATCAGAGGGTGTGAAATTAAAAATATTTTTAATTTGATAGATTATTTATAGATTAAAAAATGATAAGGGGATGACATTGAAAACAATTATAGTAGGCTAACCCGATAAAAGGAAAACTGCAAAAAATAACATAACAAAACAAAACAAAACAAAAAAGAATAAAAAAATCAGAAAAAATCAACTTAAAAAATTTGAAAGAAACCAAGAAAACCAAGGCGAACATCCTAAACCTGGTTTAATCTCTAAAATTTGCACCCTGTAAAATCTTGGCCTCGGGTTCAATTAAGAAGCTTAATTCTCAACCAATTTAATTTTGAAGGACAAAATTTGCAAAAGCAAAAGAAAATTGCAACAAAAAGAATTAGGATAAAATTTGATAGAAAAAAAAATAAAGAAGAATGAAATTTGAAAAAAAAATTAAATATGATTTCGAACAAAATAAATAGCAATTAAAAGAACGAGGATCGAAATTGAAAGATTAAAAAAATCATAAGGGAGTGAAATTGAAAAACATTAGTAATTTAATAGATTATTTATATATTAAAAAATGATGGGGGCGAAATTGAAAAAATATTTGTAATTTGATAGATATAGATTGAAAAATGTTAGGGTGAAATTGAAAAATATTTATAATGATAAAGCTTATTCTAAAATAAAAAAAAAATAGCAATCAAAAGAATACAAACCAAATGTGAAGGTAAAAGAAATTGAAGGGGATGATATGAAATTTTGTAGAGGATGGCACAAAATTTAAGGAGGAGAGAGAGAGAGAAAAGTAGAAGAAATAAACAAAACGGTTGCCGGCGCCAAACGAGATGCGTTTCTGGTACACGCGTTGCACCATTGTGTAGAGGGTGTCAAAAACTTCCAAACACATGCCCTGAAAGGCGACATTTGATGGTCAAACAACCCCACACACGTTGTTTAAATGGTGTGGTGCTATCCACATGCTATAAGGTTTTTTTTTAAATGATGTTTAATATATGCTAATTACAATAATACCCCTGCATAACCTTCAAGTTTATAATAAAACCGATGTAAAATGATCAAGAAACTCTTACAAGAGAGTTATATTTTTTTTTGTTTCCAAGAGCATCAAAGTGATAACACTATTTTGAAAGAAAACAAAAGGACTAAAACATCCCGAGTAAAAGGCAATATATTTTTTATTCTATGGATCAATTAGTAATTTTACTATACAAAAAAAAAATGACAATTATAATCTCATATAATATGTTAAAGACAATTGTGTCATGATAAAAAGACATCCATATTCTCAATGTCAATTCAATGATTTGTTTTTCAATGAAAATTTTATAATTACATTATTATAATAAATAGTATTTTGAGTCTTGTTGTACACTATTATTATTACACTATTAGATTTAATTACACTACTATAATTACTATCACCAATATTAATATCAAATTAACTATTATCATTTTTTTTCTCAATCACCACCACAACTACCATATAGTTGTTGTGATGCTATCATTTTATTATCTTATTAAATATATGATATTATTTGTTTTATATTTTAATTAATAATATATTTTTTATTTAAAAAATAAATAAATAAAGTTTGTATAAAATATTTTTCTTCGTAGCTTTTTTTTAAAAATAAACAAGAAACATTTTTTTATTTTATAAAAACAAGTTGTCTATTCATATAAATCGAGGAGATTCTTGCACTAGCTTTTGTGAGGAGGCTAGCAGACGGGGAAAAATTCCAGAATTTGAAAATTGAGCATTTTCCTTTTATGTTTAAAAAGTAATTGTTCTTGTTTGATCATGCATGTTAAGATGTGTTGTCTTCGCTTTGCTTTGTTTTTCTGATCTTGTTGGCAATCTAGCTAATTGTCGCACGTGTGCGGCGTCGCGGCTATCGTCCTCCACACTCAATGTGTGTGTGTCTGGAAAATAGAGGAGACAAGGAATTCTTGTCTCTTATCAGTGTAAAATGGAATGGGAGTCGCCACCTAGTATTATGGTCACTAGGAACCCTAACTGGTCTCAGAGATCATGTACGGAGACTGGTTGCGTAAAGGGAAGGTATTAGCACCTCAAATACGCCCTACCTAAGTTAAGCTGCATTGTTTTATTTGTCTGATCAAAATCTAAGGTTTGGTCGTGTTTTCTACTTGTTGGTCCTGTCTATCTAAGATTCAAGAAAAGCCCTCCTCAATAAGGAGGTTCTTATCTTTAATGGGGTAGAACCTAACCGTTCTAACGTTGGAAAAACATTTAATATCCGGAATATGTATTACGTGTAATATCGTACCCCGGATACTAAAAGACAAAC
>Ga0307515_10008850_pt1 | contig 19546 bp, 14 predicted proteins | sample 17_EM_MG_FD_194513 | JGI IMG/M metagenome (GOLD analysis project Ga0307515, IMG submission 194513) | Populus trichocarpa ectomycorrhiza microbial communities from riparian zone in the Pacific Northwest, United States - 17_EM | ecosystem: Host-associated > Plants > Roots > Unclassified | place...
ACTCCGATGCCGCGGGTCGTATTGCCATAGGTGATGTCGCAGGTGAACCGGCGACCCGACAGGCGAGCCAACTTGTTGTAATACGCGCGATCACTTTTCTCAAACACCGTCGATCGGATGATGAAATTGCCCGGACTGCTGGCCCTGTCGCACTTTAGGACGACGTACTTCTTGCCGCCATGCACCGATGCCACAACCGCGCATCTTCCCTTCTGTGTGTCGGCCTGCGCCGCACCGCCGAGAACAACAAAACCGGCTATGATGGCGGCGGAAAACAGAAATTTCTTGAACATGGCAGCTCCAAATGCGCGCACCGAAACATGCACTTGAAAATAATGAGCTGTCAACCCTCGGTATAATATGCGGAACAGCTAACTAAAAACGCGATTGCGCGGCCTACCATCCCTCCTCCAGCACCTTGGCCACCATATCAACGAAGAAGTCGGCGCTGTCTCTCGTGAGGCACATCGGCGGCTTGATCTTGAAGACGTTGAGATGGTCGCCCGTCGGCTGCATGATCACGCCGAGATCGAGCAGGCGGTCGCAGATCGCCATCGTCTCCTTCGTTGCGGGCTCCAGCGTTTCGCGATCGCGCACCAGTTCCAATCCGAGATAGAGCCCCATGCCATGCACGGCGCCGACAATCGGAAAGCGCTGGCCGAGCGCCTCCAGCCGCTCCTTGAAATAGTCGCCGACCTCGCGGGCGTTTTCCTGCAGGCCTTCGTCCCGCATGATGTCGAGCAACGTGTTGCCGACCGCGCAGCTCGCCGGACTGCCGCCGGCCGACGAGAAGAAATAGCCCTCGCGCTCGAACGAATCGGCGATTGCGCGCGTGGTGATCACGGCGCCGAGCGGCTGGCCGTTGCCCATGCCCTTGGCAATGGTGATGATATCGGGCACCACGCCCTGCTCCTCGAAGCCCCAGAAATAATGGCCGAGCCGGCCGTAACCAACCTGCACCTCGTCGGCGATGCAGACGCCGCCGCGCGCGCGGATGAGGCGATAGACCTCCCTGAGATAGCCGGGTGGAAGAGGAATGCCGCCGGCATTGCCATAGACGCTTTCGGCGATGAAGCCGGCGAGAGACTGATCCGTCACTTCGATCTTGCTGAGTTCGTGCTCGACTTCAGCGACGTAGCGGGCGGAGGATTCCGGGCCACGGAACGGTCCGCGATAGGCGTTCGGCGCCATCACCGGATGCACCCAGCCGGGCCGCGTTTCCCGCGCCCGGGGATTGTCGGCGATCGAGGTGGAGACGGCGTCCGAAGCGACGGTCCAGCCGTGATAGGCTTCCAGCAGGCTGACGATGTTGCGCGCGCCGCTATGGGCCCAGGCAAGCCGGAGCGCGAGATCGACCGCCTCCGAACCGCTGTTGACAAGGAAGACCGTGTCCAACCCCTCGGGCGCAAGCGCCGCCAGCCGCGACGAGAATTCGGCCACGCCTTCATAGTGAAAGCGCGAATTGGTGTTGAGCCGCGCCCATTGCCGCCTGATGGCTTCGACCAGCCGTGGATGCCCGTGCCCGGCGATCGTCACGTTGTTGACCATGTCCAGATAGGCCCGGCCGGTGACATCGAACATATGCTCGCGGCTGCCGCGCTCGATCTGCGGCGGGTTCTTGTAGTAGTTCTTCTGCGACCGGGCGAAGTGGGCGTGGCGGCTTTCGAGAATGGCCTCGCTTCTCGTCTCATTCGCCGCGCAATCGAAACCGAGAATTGGGCTCGGATCGATCAGCACTTGCCGCCAGGCGCTGGCATGCTGCGGCCGGCAGAATGGCTGCGGCCCGACATCCGGCTCGCGCGCCAGCCAGATACGCAATATGCCGCTGTCGCCGACTGTTCCCAGTTCCTTGGCCGTGCCGATTTCACCGCTGGCGCTCGCTTCCAACCCTTCGAGAAGGAGCACCATCTCGCCGCCAACCAGCCGGTGCCGGCCGCCTGCGATTTCAGACAACTCACCCTCGAACGGCGCTGCGACCCGCGTGCCCGAGGGAATGCAGAGATCGGTGAACAGCGCATATGTCGGCGGCGCGGAAGACGCGCAGGTCCTGGTTTCCGAGAGACGATACTCACCATAGCGCGTCGCGGCATATCCGGTATCGATCGCCGCCGATCGCAGGATCTTGCGATCGATTCCGGCTGTCAGCCAGTTGAACCTGTCCCAGTCATCGGATTGCGCATCGAGCGCGATGAGCCTGACATCACCGGGCGCTACGGTCGGCAAGAGCGGCGCGAACACGCCCTCGATAGCGGGCAACGTAGTGCCGATCGCATGGGCGATGGCGACCCCCATCACGCCATACGGAACCGACGTCGCCACGCGAAAGATCTCGCGTTCGCGTTCGAGATTCTGCACCACATATTCGTTGTCCGGATCGACCGCGAGCTGCTGCCCGCCGGCCGCCACCAACAGGCAGGCGCGCTGCACGATCAGCGGCCAGAGCACACTGAGTTCGTGATCCGTCAGCGGTGAGAGGCGATGAAACGCCCGGATTGTAGGCAATACGTAGAACGGGTCGCTATCGGCGTGATGCAGCAGCGAGGCGCAGCAAACGGCGAGATCGGCCACCACCCAGCCATAAACGAGATCGCCGAAATCGATCACTCCATCCGGGATCGGATGGCCGTCAGCATCGGGCTTCGCCACCACATTATCGTCGGTGATATCGTGATGGATCGCCTGAACGCGCAAATCAGGCGCGGCGCGGCGCACATGCAGATCGGCATCCTGCAGCACCGTCCGGATGCGGTCGCGCATTTCGGCATCCTCCACCTGCGGCAACATGTGTTCGGTTACCTGCACCACCTGCCGCAGATCCCACTGAACTGAGCGCTCGAGCCCCGGATGGCGGAAATCCTCTAAACCGTTGACGACATTCGCGACCAATGCACCCAGCGCCTCGCGCGTCCGATCACTCAGATATTTCCGCCGGGTCAGCGGCTCGCCGTCGAGGAATTCGAGAAGCCGTGCAAGATAGTGTTCGCCACGGACGATAAGCGGCATGATCTCCTGCCCGTCCACGGATTGGCCGACGCCGGGCACGCGCACGCCCTTGGCCCGCAGGTGCTTCATCGCGGCATTCTGGGCGTCGAGCTCCACAGTACCATAAATGGCGCGATTGACTTTCAGCACATAGCGACCGTCGTCGGCGTCGATGCGGTAGTTGCGATCCTGCTGGCTGCCGAGTTCCACGATCCGGCCGTTCTGGCCATAGCGTTCCGCCAGGATCGTCCCGGCATCGACCACGGAAATATCGGGCCGCGGCATATCTGCGCGGTCTAGGGCGGCCGTATCGGTCATTGCAGAAAACTCCCCGGGCATTTTCTTGTCGAATTTTTCGAGCTTAATGCGAATATCACCGCAAATTCAACCGGCCATACACTTATTGCAGTGTATCCCTGTTCTCAACCCCGAACCGGAGCCCGGCAGCGCAGACATGGAGCAACAGCCTCGAAAGAGACGCGGAGCGCTGATCTTCTCGCTGCTTTTCCTTGCCGTGGCGGGCGCGATCGCGACAACCGTGCTCATGGCCAACGACCGGAGGAATCTCAAAGTACTGCTCAGGGAGTTCGGCGTGGAGACGCGCACCATGGTCATCCCCAAGCCCGGCACCATGGAAGCCTTCAAGGGTAAGCGCCTGAAAGGCGCGGCAGTCATGCTGCCCGACGATACGTTCACACCGCCGGTGAAGGCGCGCGAAAGCGCCTTCATGCGCAGCCTGCAAAGGGATGCCGAGGGCCTCTGCCGGCTGTTCCGCAAGGAAGGCTTCGACATGACGCCATGGGAGGCCAGCAGCCTGACGCAGCAGGTGCTCGAATGTTCGAGCGAAACCACCGTGCCCAACCCCGCCGACCCGACGAACCCGTCGACCTTCTTCCTCATCGTCAAGGGCAAGGCCGATGGCCAGCTTCTATCGACCCGGGCCAAGCTCATCTTCACCGAAGCAGACCAGCGCGCGCCGCTTGCCGCCGGTGCTGCCAGGATGCTCGCCCTTTTCGGCCAATACACCAACTGGCTCGATCTCACCGAGGAAGCGCCGAAAGTTGCATCGCTCACAACCTTCTCGATCAGCAATTTCGGCATCAGCGTCAAATTTTCGAGCGAGTTCTCCGGCGAGGGGCGCTTCAACCTCATCATCGCGCCCGCTGCCCCACTCCAGCCGGCACAGCGGCGCACACAGGATTATTTCGCGCGGAAGAATTACTGGCCGCTGCTGCCCGAACATGGCGGCCCGCCGATCAAGGGCTCGGAACAGGCGCCGGAGGGATGAGCCGTTCAAGCATGCATCTTCGCGCCCTTGCTGATCTTGTCGGCCGTCTTCTTCGGCGCACGGAAGGCCAGGCCGACGATCTTGGCATCGTCTGGCGCAAATTCGGCAAAGATCGCGCGATTGGCAGTGTCATATCCGGTCGCGAACATCTCCTCGATATAGGCCGAAGCGGTGATTTCGAATTCGAGGCACTTTCGATGCGCTCTCGCCATCGTGTCGGCACGGGCTGAAAGCACAACGACGGGCTGGATGCTCATCGGATTGTAGACATGACCCGCGCGGTCGCGATAGGCCTCGCCGATAAGTGCAGGATACTGCGCCGCGATGCCCGTCATCAGGAAGGCCGTGACATTCAGCTCCTGCCAGGGCTTGAGATCCTCGCGCAGCATGACCACTATCTTCGTATCGAACAAGGACGCTTCCTCCGTTGAAACCTGACATGACCGATGATCTAGGACAGCCGAGCCCGAGGGGTCTTGAACGTTTGTGCGAGCATGCGGCCGGCGACCACATCATTCACGATGCCGGCCTTTCCGGTCTTGAACGCATTGACGTCTCGATCTCGCGCTATGCTTACGAGCCGCATCGCCACGACACCTACGGCATTGGCGTGACGCTTGAGGGCGTGCAGGCCTTCAACTATCGCGGCGCGCAGCGCATATCCACGCCGGGCAAATGCATCATCCTGCATCCCGACGAAGTGCATGACGGCGCGGCGGGCGACGAGACCGGATTGCATTACCGCATGTTCTATCTCGATCCGTCGCTCCTTTCGGAGGCGCTCGCGCCGCTCGGCGAGGCGCTGCCTTTCGTATCGACCCCAGTGACCGACGATGCCGAACTGCGGCGGCTCTCGCTTTCGATCCTCGATATGGATGAGACGCAGTTCTCAAGCCTGCAGGTCGATGGCTTCGTGGCCGAACTGGCGCCAATCCTCCTGAGGCTTGCCCATGACCGTGGGCCGAAAACCAGCGCGTCGCCGATCAAGCACCTGCATGCCGTCCGCGACTATCTCGATGCCAACCGTTTCGACCAGGTGAGTTCGGGCGAACTCGAGGATGTCGCAGGCCTCGACCGCTTCACCATAGCCCGGCAGTTCCGCCGCCAATTCGGCACCAGCCCGCATCGCTATCTCTTGATGCGCAGGCTGGCGAGCGCCCGCGAACGCATCTCGCTCGGCCAGCCGCTGGCCGATATCGCCGCCGACACCGGCTTCGCCGACCAGGCGCATTTTTCCCGGCATTTCAAAAAGGCGTTCGGGATGACGCCGGGGCGGTGGGCGGTGCTCGCGTCCCGTACCGGATGACGCATGAAAAGCCTTTTCTTCCGCGGCAAAACCCTCTAAGTAGCGCGCCGATATGCGCAAGATACGGCTTTGGATCATTTCCCGAATTATAAGCCCGGCCTTCGCCGCCTGATTGGCGGGAGCGAAGGTCCGGGACTTGAGGCGTTTCGCCTGTAAAGCCGATCACACACGATTTCCGAAATTTGCGCGCCAGCTGAGCCGCGCCTGCCGAAATGGTCCTCAAATGAACGAAACCACTGAAAAGAACGATTATTCCGCAACGCTTTACCTGCCGCAGACGGATTTCCCGATGCGCGCCGGCCTGCCGCAGAAGGAGCCGGAACTCGTCGCCAAATGGCAGAAGATGGAGCTCTACAAGAAGCTTCGCGCATCGGCCGCCGGCCGCGAAAAGTTCGTGCTGCATGATGGCCCACCCTATGCCAATGGCAATATCCATATCGGGCACGCGCTCAACAAGGTGCTGAAGGACGTCATCACCCGCTCGTTCCAGATGCGCGGATACGACGCCAACTACGTGCCGGGCTGGGATTGCCATGGCCTGCCGATCGAGTGGAAGATCGAGGAAGCCTATCGCGCCAAGGGCAAGGACAAGAACGAGGTCCCGGTCAACGAATTCCGCAAGGAATGCCGCGATTTCGCGCAGAACTGGATCAACATCCAGTCGGCCGAATTCAAGCGCCTCGGCATCGAGGGTGATTTCGAACGCCCCTATACGACGATGAATTTCCACGCCGAGTCGCGTATCGCGGGCGAACTGATCAAGATCGCCATGAGCGGCCAGCTCTATCGCGGCTCCAAGCCGATCATGTGGAGCGTGGTGGAGCGTACCGCGCTGGCCGAGGCCGAGGTCGAGTATCAGGAATACGAGAGCGACACGATCTGGGTGAAGTTTCCGGTGATGTATCCACAAGTGACAACACTTGGCAGAGGTGGACCGCTGGAAGATGGCAGGCCGATGCCAGAGATGGAAGTCGTGGACCTTTCCGGCGCATCGGTGGTGATTTGGACGACAACCCCTTGGACGATTCCGGGCAATCGCGCCATCAGCTATTCCTCACGTATTGAGTATGGCCTCTACGCCGTTGTTGAAGCGGAGAACGATTTCGGACCACGCCCTGGCGAACGCCTTATCTTCGCAAAGAAGCTGGCGAACGAGTGCGAAAACAAGGCCAAGATCAAGCTGGAACTGATTTCAGACTTGGACGCGACCAAGTTCGAGAATTGGCTCTGCGCCCATCCTTTAAAGGGTCTCGCTGGCGGTTACCAGTTCTCTGTACCATTGCTAGAAGGCGATCACGTCACAGATGACGCGGGCACCGGCTTTGTCCACACCGCGCCCGGTCACGGTCGCGACGACTTTGAGATCTGGATGCAACACGCCCGGGATCTCGAAGCCCGTCAGCCACCGATCTCGTCGAAAATCCCGTTCACTGTCGATGACGGCGGCTTCCTTACCGAGGATGCTCCGGGCTTTGCAGCGGAAGCCGACGTCCCCGCTGCCCGCGTCATCGATGACAACGGCAAGAAGGGCGATGCCAACAAGCGGGTGATCGAGCAGTTGATCGCCCACAACGCGCTCTTCGCGCGCGGCCGGTTGAAGCATGAATATCCGCATAGCTGGCGCTCGAAGAAGCCAGTGATCTTCCGCAACACGCCGCAATGGTTCGTCTATATGGACAAGGATTTCGGTGACGGTAGCACGCTGCGTTCGCGCGCGCTGAAGGCCATCGACGAGACGCGTTTCGTGCCCGCGGCCGGCCAGAACCGCCTGCGCGCGATGATCGAGCAGCGCCCGGACTGGGTGCTCTCTCGTCAAAGAGCCTGGGGCGTGCCGATCTGCGTCTTCGCCGATGCAAAGGGCAACGTCCTGCAGGACGAGACTGTGAACCGGCGCATCCTCGAAGCCTTCGAGACGGAAGGTGCGGATGCCTGGTTCGCTGCCGGCGCCAAGGAGCGCTTCCTCGGCAACAGCCACGATGGCGAACAATGGCAAATGGTCACCGACATCCTCGATGTCTGGTTCGACTCGGGCTCGACCCACACATTCACGCTCGAAGACCGCCCTGACCTGAAATGGCCGGCCGATGTCTATCTCGAAGGCTCCGACCAGCATCGCGGCTGGTTCCATTCGTCGTTGCTCGAAAGCTGCGCCACGCGCGGCCGCGCGCCGTATGACGCCGTGGTGACCCATGGCTTCATCATGGACGAGAAGGGCGAGAAAATGTCGAAATCCAAGGGCAATGTGACCGCGCCCCAGGACGTGATGAAGGATGCCGGCGCCGATATCCTGCGCCTCTGGGTCATGACGTCGGATTATGCCGAGGACCTGCGCGTCGGCAAGGCGATCATCCAGACCAATGTCGATGCCTATCGCAAGATCCGCAACACGCTGCGCTGGATGCTCGGCACGCTCGCCCATGATCACGGCGAAGAGATCGCCTATGCCGACCTGCCCGAACTCGAAAAGCTGGTATTGCACCGGCTGGCCGAGCTCGACCAGCTCGTCCGCACAGGCTATGACGAATTCGATTTCAAGAAGATCGCCCGCGCCTTGACGGATTTCGCCAATGTCGAGCTCTCGGCCTTCTATTTCGATATTCGCAAGGATGCGCTCTATTGCGATGCGCCATCCAGCGACAAGCGTCGCGCGGCGCTGTTCGTCATCCGCAAGCTGTTCGATTGCCTCGTCCTGTGGTTCGCGCCGATGATGCCGTTCACGACCGAAGAAGCCTGGCTGTCGCGCGATCCGTCGGCGGTATCCGTCCATCTCGAACAGTTCCCCGATATCCCGGCGAACTGGAAGAACGATGCGATCGCCGAGAAGTGGAAGAAGATCCGCACCGTGCGCCGCGCGGTCACCGGCGCATTGGAGATCGAGCGCAAGGACAAGCGCATCGGCTCGTCGCTCGAGGCCGCCCCGGTTGTCCACATCTCCGACTCCTCGCTGCTGTCGGCGCTTGCGGGCCTCGATTTCGCGGAGATCTGCATCACCTCCGATATCACTGTTGTCGATGGCGCAGGCCCTGCCGGTGCTTTCCGTGCCGATGATGTCGCCAATGTCGCGGTTGTTCCCGAACGTGCCCAGGGTACCAAATGCGCCCGCTCCTGGCGGATCACCAGGGATGTCGGATCGGACCCGCAATATCCTGATGTCTCGGCGCGCGACGCCGCTGCCTTGCGAGAGCTTGAGGAGCTCAAGGCCGCCTGAACATGATATTGCAAGGCCGCGTTTGCCAGGCGGCGCTGCTTGACTTTATGCAACATCCGGCCCCGCATTCGGCATGCGGGGCTCTGCCTAACCTGGAATCATTTGCGCTTTTCGAGCTTCTCCGGTAAAAGCGCCTGAAAATGGCCGGATTTCTGCGGCAACCGCATGATCGGGTCGTTAACTTCTACTGACATCGCCGGAAGGGCTTGGACGGAATGACAGGAATGTATCGCGTGGGCACCTTGGCCGTGCTTCTGGGCGTGGCCTTCAGTGCATCGAGCTGCATGGGCCCGACCTATGGCACCGACAAGACTGCCACGAAGCAGCTGGTCGATGATCTCGGGGATTCGATGTCGATCGCGCCTAAGAAGAAGTCCACGGCGCTGGCCTACCAGCCGCGCGGCACGCTGGTGAAGCCGGCCGATCCGACCAAGCTCGTCGAGCCGCAGAAGAATCTTGCTTCGAGCGAAAACAATCCTGCCTGGCTCGAAAGCCCGGAACAGACACGTCAGCGCCTCAAGCAGGAAGCCGACGACAATGCCGACGATGGCAACTATCGTTCGCCACTTGCCGTATCGGTCACCGAAGGCAAGGTGAAGTCGCCCGAGCAGCAACGCCTCGAATTCCGCGAAGCGCGCAAGATCCAGGAAGGCCGCGAGAACAAGCGCCGCTTCATGAGCGATCCGCCGCTCGAATACCGCAAGGTCGACGATCCGGCCAAGCTCACCGATCTCGGCGAGTCCGAAGCGTCCAAGGAAAAGAAGCGCAAGAAGGAAGCCGAGATTGCCGGCACGGGCCGCCAGTGGTGGCAGCTCTGGGATTGATGCGATGATATCAAGGCGCGCCTTAGGTTCAATAGGCGCGTTTTTCGCTCTAATGGCACTGGCTGGCACTACACTTGCCGCTTCACCCCTCAAGGGCAAATCCTACATGCTCGAGATGTCGAGCAGCCAGAGCAGCCTCACGGAATTCTACGCTCCGCCGATGGGCGAGGCTCTCGACGCGGCCGGATTGACGCCGAAGTCGGGCCTCGGGCCCGGGGCGGATGTCATCGTCAATCTGGTTCACACCTATGATGTCGGCAAATGGGTCAAGACCGCCACCGGCAGGGAATGGCTCTACACCATCCGCTTCACCGCCGGCATCAACCCGGAAGCCTATTTCATCCCCCATGACGGCACGCCGCAGTTTGGCGTCGAGGCGGCGCTGGTGACGCCCAATCCCGACCGGGAAGACGAATGGCGCTGCCTGATCAGGCTCGCGGTATCGGAAGCGGCGGCGCGATATCAAAAAACTGGCCTGATCCGCATTTCCGGCCAGAAATGCCTTCGCGCGCCATAGAGCGCTTTCATCGCCTGACAAATTTTTTGCGCCCAATCGCGATGGTCACATAGCATTAACCTCCGTGGCCTTACGTTACGTCACATGTTCCTGTTCAGTAAGCAGACTCTAGGCAAGGCATTCGTTGCCATGGCAGTCAGCACCGGCGTGTCCGTGCTGATCGCGGCCTCCGTCGTTCCGATACTCGGCGGCACCTATGATGGCATCGGCATGTGGCTGAGCTTCGTTTGCCCGATGCTCATCGCCTTTCCCGCAAGCGCGTGGCAATTCCATCAGAGCGAAAAACTCCGCAATGCGCGCGATGAACTCGCCTCGCTCCATCGTCATGCCGACAGGATGCATCAGGAGTTGATGCTGGTTCATTCGGCGCTCAGGCAAAAATCCCGCCTGGATGCGATGACGGGCGGCCTCAATCGCGAGGCATTCTTTGCCGAACTCGACCGGGCAAGTGCCAGCGAACATGCCGGCACCCTGCTTCTCGCCGATGCCGATCATTTCAAGCAGATCAACGACACCTTCGGACATCAGACCGGCGACGAGGCATTGATGGCGATCGCTTCGGCCATCGGTTCGACGACCGGCGTCAGCGATTTCTGGGGCCGCATCGGTGGCGAGGAGTTCGCGATCTTTCTTGACGGCAGCAATGAGGAAGAGGCTGCGGCGGTCGCCGAAACGATTCGCCGCAGGATCGCGGCGATCCAGATCAAGCGCGAGCGTGGCCAGGTGTCGGTGACGATCAGCATCGGCGGCGTCCATCTACCGGGCCGCTTCAGTGCCAGGCAGGCGATGAGCGATGCCGACCGCCTGCTTTACCGGGCCAAGCGGGGCGGGCGCAATCGCGTGGAATTTGGCGCGTTCGAGGAAGACGACGCCTCGGCCGCCTGATCAGCTACGCCTTTCCCTGAAGAAATCCCTCAGTATCTCGGCCGATTCCGTCTCGCCGATCCCGGAATAGACCTCCGGCGCATGATGACAGGTCGGCGATGCGTAGAACCGCACGCCACTCTCCACAGCCCCGCCCTTGGGGTCCGGCGCGCCGTAGTAGAGCCTGCGGATGCGCGAAAACGAGATCGCGCCGGCACACATCGTGCAGGGTTCCAGCGTCACATAGAGATCGGCATCCACCAACCGCTCGTCGCCGAGCTTTGCCGACGCCTGCCTGATGGCGACGATTTCCGCATGCGCAGTGGCATCGTTGAGCTCCCGCGTACGGTTGCCGGCGCGCGCGATGATCTCGCCGTCTCGAACCACGACAGCGCCGATCGGCACCTCGCCGCGGCTCCCGGCCGCCCTCGCTTCGTCCAAAGCGGTCATCATGAAGCGATTTGGCCCCATCACGCGGCATTTTCCTCTCAACCCGAACCAGTTGTCCTGGCAGAACTGCTTCCATTTAACAATGAAAGGCTCTAGGAGGACATCAAAGAAAAGGCAAATACAATGAAAGACACGAGGAAGCCCGGTGGCGGGCCACGCAAACCCGGCCCCGGCCGCGACGGTGCAAGACCCGCGCGTGGCGGCGACAGGCCGGCACGCTCAGGCGACAAGCCGTTCGCCAGGGATGGCGAGAAGAAGAGCTTCAGCGGCGATAAGAAGCCTTTTGGTGAGAAGAAGAGCTTCGGCGCCAAGCCCAGGGCACCGGCCGCCAAGAACCCCGATCATCTCGCCGTTGTTGGCGAAGGCGAACGTATTTCCAAGATCATGGCCCGCGCCGGCGTGGCATCGCGCCGCGATTGCGAGCGGATGATCATGGAAGGCCGCGTCTCGCTGAATGGCAAGACGCTGGAAAGCCCGGCCGTCAATTGTACGCCGCAGGACCGCATCGAGGTCGATGGCCAGATCATCGGCGCGATCGAGCGCACCCGCCTTTGGATCTATTACAAGCCGATGGGCCTGGTGACGACGAACTTCGATCCCGAAGGCCGCCCTACCGTCTTCGACAACCTACCCAAGGATCTGCCGCGCGTCATCTCGGTCGGTCGGCTCGACATCAACACCGAAGGCCTGCTGCTGCTCACCAATGATGGCGGGCTGGCGCGCATGCTGGAACTGCCCTCCACCGGTTGGCTGCGCCGCTACCGGGTCCGCGCCTATGGCGAGATCACCCAGGAAAAGCTCGACAGCCTCAAGGACGGCATGGCCGTCGACGGCGTGCTCTATGGCGCGATCGAGGCGACGCTCGACCGTGAGCAGGGCCACAACGTCTGGATCACGATGGGCCTGCGCGAAGGCAAGAACCGCGAGATCAAGAACGTGCTCGGCGCGCTTGGCCTCGACGTCAACCGGCTGATCCGCATTTCCTATGGCCCCTTCCAGCTCGGCGAACTCAACGATGGCGATGTCATCGAGGTCAAGAGCCGGACGCTTCGCGAACAGCTCGGCCCCCGCCTGATCGAAGAGGCCAATGCCAATTTCGAGGCGCCGATCTTCAACGCGCCGCCAGAGCCCAAGGAAGAGCCTGCCGCCCGCGAATGGAGCGCAGGCGAACGCCCACGCCGCGAAAGCCGCGATGACCGGCGCGAGCGCGACCTCGCCCGCATCGACACCAGGAAGCCGGAAGGCAAGTTCTCCAAGGATCGTACCAGCGACCGTGGAGAACGCAGCGATCGTGGCGATCGTGGCGATCGCCGTGGCGGCAAGCCCGAGGACAAGAAGCAGAAGCGCCTGCCGCTCGGGTCGAGCCGCACGGCCAATGTCTGGATGGCGCCGGGTGCCCGTCCCGTCGCGCCGAAGAAGGAAAGGGTGGCGGCTGCGGAGCCCGCGACCAATCCCAGGCGCCGCGTGCTGAAACTCAAGACCGACGGCACCGAGACAGCCGAGGCGCCGGTGCGCAAGGCCCGCAGCGATCGTCCGGATCGCGCCGGCAGGCCAGCCAAGCCCTTCGCTCGAATGTCACGCGAGGATGGTGATCGTGGCGAACGCAAGTTCGAGAGCCGCAAGCCGCGCGAAGAACGCGCCGAAGGTGAGCGCCCTGCGCGTCGTCCCGCACGTTCCGTCGGCGTTGACCGCGCATCGTCAGGCGACGATCGTCCGAAGCGCCCGTATTCGGGACGCCCAGCGCGTGCTGGCGATGATGAGAAGCCGCGCTCGGAGCATCCACGTTCCAGCGCGCCGCGCGCGGACGGCGCAGGCCGTGGCGACGAGCGCCCGAAGCGTCCATACTCCGGCCGCCCGGCACGTTCAGGCGATGATGCGACGTCGCGCTCGGAACGCCCGCGCTCCAGCGCACCGCGGGAAGGCGACGACCGCCCCAAGCGTCCATATTCAGGCCGGCCAACGCGCGCTGGCGACGGCGACAAGCCACATCAGGACAAGCCGCGTGGCGATGGCCCGCGCAAGGGCCCGGGTGCGGGCAGCAAGGGACCAGGTCGCGGTGCGGATCGTCGGCGGTGAGTTCAAGGGCCGGCCCCTTGCCGCGCCGAAGAGCCAGGACATCCGTCCGACCACGGACCGGACGCGCGAAAGCCTGTTCAACATCCTGAGCCATTCCTATCCGGAAGCGCTCGATGGCACCCGCGTGCTGGATTGCTTCGCCGGCACCGGCGCGGTCGGGCTCGAGGCACTGTCGCGCGGCGCGTCCCAGGCACTCTTCGTGGAAACGTCTGTCGAGGGTCGTGGCCTGTTGCGCACCAATATCGAGGCGCTTGGGCTGCAGGGGCGCGCCCGCGTCTTCCGTCGCGACGCCACCGATCTCGGCCAGCCGGGCACGATGCAACCGTTCCAGTTCCTGTTTGCCGACCCGCCCTATGGCAAGGGGCTTGGCGAGGCTGCTTTCGGGCAGTGCCATACCGGCGGCTGGCTGGCGCGGGGAGCGCTGGCAATTCTCGAAGAACGCGCCAATGTTGATCCTTCCCCGTCGCCGGAATATCGTCTCCTCGACAGCCGTTCCTTCGGCGACACCAGAATGCATTTCTACCGCTATCAGCCGTAAGCCGAGACCCATATGACCGATGCAGTTCCGAGTTCCAGTTCCCCCACCGTGGCGGTCGCATTCGGCGGCGGCGGTGCGCGCGGGCTCGCGCATATCCATGTCATCGAAGCGCTTGACGAGATGGGCATCAAGCCGGTCGCTATCACCGGCTCGTCGATCGGCGCGATCATGGGTGCGGGCATGGCGGCGGGGATGACGGGGGCCGAGATCCGCGAGTTCGCGCTGTCGACGGTCGGCCGGCCGCGCGAGGTGATGAACCGCATCTGGTCGCTCCGGCCGACGACGCTCTCCGACATGGTCGCGGGCGGCTTCCGCATCGGCCAGTATAATCTCGAGCGCATCCTCAAGGCCTTTTTGCCGGAACTGCTGCCCGCCGATTTCAAGGATCTGAAAATCCCGCTGCATGTGACCGCGACCGATTACTACGGCAATTCGGAAATCCTCATCGGCGAAGGCGATCTCTTCCAGGCTCTGGCAGCCTCGGCAGCGATCCCCGCAGTTTTCATGCCGGTCCGCATCAACGACCGGATCATGATCGATGGCGGCGTCTTCAATCCGGTGCCCTTCGAATATTTGCTCGGCAAGGCCGATATCGTCGTCGGCATCGACGTCGTGGGCTGGCCGGCGGGCGACCCGACGCTCATTCCCACCCGCATCGACAGCCTGTTCGGCGCGAGCCAGTTGATGATGCAGTCGATCATCGCGATGAAACTCAACGTCCATAAGCCGCATGTCTTCCTGGCGCCGGATGTCGGACGCTTCAAGGTGCTCGACTTCATGAAGGCAGCCGAGGTGCTGGAAATCTCCTCGTCCGTGAAGGACGACGTCAAGCGGGCGCTCGATGCGGAGATCACCCGCCGCATCGCCGCCGAATAGCGCTTAGACGTTCCGGTTCTTCAGTTCGTCGCGGATCTGCGTCAGCAGCACGATGTCTTCCGGCGGGCCGGCCGGTGCTTCGGCCTTTTTCGGCATGAAGCGGGTGACGACCTTGAGCAACATGAAGATGCACCAGGCGACGATGATGAAGTTGATGACGATGGTGATGAAGTTGCCGTAGGCGAATACCGCGCCCTGTTCGCGGGCGGCGGCCAGCGACGTCGCGGTCACCTTGCTCGACAACGGAATGAACAGGTTCGAGAAATCGACGTTGCCGACGATGGCGCCGATGATCGGCATCAGCAGATCGTCCGTCAGCGACGTGACGATCCTGCCGAAAGCGGCGCCGATAATCACCGCGACCGCCAGATCAAGCACGTTGCCGCGCATGATGAATGCTTTGAACTCGTTCAGCATGGCATTTCCCTTCCCATATCCCCGTTCCCGGATGAGGCTCCGGTAAAGAAGAGGTTAACAGACGGCGACCGCAATTCCAGCAAAAGTTAGGTCTTGCCCACGAAGCGCATCGATACCAAAGCCGCAATTGCAACGTCTTGGGATTGCTCTATCATTGAACGCAGCTCTCGTTTTATGGGAGTTCGGGGAGGCGCCATGCTGCCAGGCTGGGTGATATTCGGCTCGGCCGTTGCCTATCTCGTCCTGCTCTTCGGGGTGGCGAGCTATGGCGACAGACGGACGAAGAATGGCGCGGTCGCGAGCGGCGGCCGGCCGCTGGTCTATGCGCTCAGCCTTGCCATCTATTGCACGTCCTGGACCTATTTCGGCGGCGTCGGGCTGGCCGCCTCGCGCGGCTTCGAATTCACCGCCATCTATATCGGGCCGGTGTTGATGTTTACCCTCGGCCTGCCGCTTCTCAGGCGGATCACCGAGATCGCCAAGGCCGAGCGGCTGACCTCGATCGCCGATTTCATCGCCGCCCGTTACGGCAAGAATCCCGTCGTGGCGATGATAGTCGCCTTCATCGCGCTGGCCGGCGCCGTGCCCTATATTGCGCTGCAGCTCAAGGCGATTTCCAGTTCCGTCGGTTCGCTGGTCGATACGTCGCAATATGCGATCGGCCTGGACAGCCACCAATTGATCGACCTGCCGCTCCTGGTGTCGCTGTCGCTCGCGTTCTTCGCCGTGGTTTTCGGTACGCGCCATGCCGACGCCACCGAGCATCAGGACGGCTTGATCCTCGCCATCGCCACCGAATCCCTGGTCAAGCTCATCGCCATCCTCACCGTCGGGCTGACGATGCTCTACGGCATTTTCGGAGGCCCTACGCATCTCTGGGAACTGGCGCGCGAAAATCAACTGGTGCAAGCAGCGATCAACTACGAGACGCCGATCAGCCGCTGGGTGGTGGTCATCCTGCTTTCGGCGTTCGCCATCATCATGCTGCCGCGCCAGTTCCACGTCATGGTCGTCGAGAACCGCACCTTCGGAGAGCTCAAGCTCGCGGCCTTCTTCTTCCCGCTCTATCTCGTGCTGATCAATCTCTTCGTGTTGCCGATCGCGATCGGCGGCCTGATCCACTTCAACGGCACGGGCAATGCCGATCTCTACGTACTGGCGCTGCCGCTCAGCGCCGACATGCCGTGGGTGACGATGATCGCTTTCATCGGCGGCTTCTCGGCGGCCACCGCCATGGTCATCGTCGCCTCGGTGGCGCTGTCGATCATGATCTCCAACGATATCGTCATGCCGGTCCTGCTCCGCCGAAACCTCGTGGCGTCGAAGCCGGAATTCGAGGACATCAGTAAGCTGGTGCTCGGCATCCGCCGCGGCGCGATCTTCGCGGTGCTGTTGCTCGGCTATGCCTATTATCGTTCCGCCGGCACGTCGGGCGGGCTCGCCTCGATCGGGCTGATCGCATTTGCCGCCATCTCCCAGATGGCGCCAGCGATGATCGGCGGGCTCTATTGGCGCCGCGCCAATGCGCGCGGCGCGATCGCGGGCTTGACCACAGGCTTTGCCGTCTGGGTCTGGATGCTCTTCGTGCCGAGCCTGGGCGGCACGGACACGTCGGCGGATGCCGCCGCCATTCTCGATGCATTCTTCCCGTTCGGCGGCATTTTCGGCCCCGGCAGCGATTCCTTCGTCAACGCGGTCATTCTCAGCCTGTTCGTCAACACGACGGCTTTCGTGCTCGGTTCGCTGTCGCGCAACGCCAAGGGGCTGGAACGCCAGCAGGCGGATGTCTTCATCCCGCCCGCCGATAGCCGCCCGCACCGGCGCGCCTGGCGCACCAACCTCACCATCGGCGACCTGAAGCTGGCGATCGGCCGCTATCTCGGCGAGGAGCGCATGCTACGCTCGCTCAATTCCTACGAGGAAGAGCTAGGCCGCAAGCTCAAGGACAAGGATCTCGCCGATGCCGACCTGATGAATTTCGCCGAACAGTTGCTCGGCTCAGCCATCGGTTCATCGTCGGCGCGGCTGGTGCTCTCGCTCTCGATGCGGCGGATGGACGACCAGACGACCGAGACCGCCATGCTGCTCGACCAGGCCAGCGAGGCGCTGCACTATAACCAGGGCATGCTGCAGACCGCGCTCTCGCAGATGGACCAGGGCATCGCCGTATTCGATGCGGAAAAACGGCTGACAATCTGGAACCGCCGGTTCCGCACCCTGCTCGACCTGCCCGAACAGGCGGGCCAGGTGGGCTTTCCTCTCGCCTCGATCACCGATATCCTGGCGCATCGCGGCGATATCGGCGCTGGCGAGGAAGAGGATGTGATCGAAAAAATCCTCACCCCGGACACGCCTTTCCTCATCGTGCTCGACGGCGGCGCGCGCATCGTCGAACTGCGCTCCAACCCGATGCCCGATCTCGGCATGGTCACCACCTGCACCGACATAACCGAGCGCGTGCAGGCAAACCGGGCGCTGGAAGAGGCCAACGAGACGCTCGAACAGCGCGTCGCCGAGCGCACCCAGGAACTGACGCGCGTCAACACGGAGCTCGCGGAAGCCCGCGCCTCCGCCGAAGAGGCCAATATCGGCAAGACGCGCTTCTTCGCCGCTGCCGGCCATGACATCCTCCAGCCGCTCAACGCCGCGCGGCTCTATTCCTCATCGCTGGTCGAGCGCCTCGGCCAGTCGTCCAACAGCGATCTCGTGCAGAATATCGATTCGGCGCTGGAATCGGTCGAGACGATCCTCGGCGCGGTGCTCGACATTTCCCGCCTCGATACCGGCGCGATGAAGCCACGGCTTTCGACCGTGGCGCTCGACGATTTCCTCAAACGCATCGACACCGATTACCAGCCGCTCGCCCGCGCCCAGGGCTTGACCCTCAAGGTCCTGCCGACATCGCTGAAGGTGAAGACCGACCCGACATTGTTGCGCCGACTGGTGCAGAACCTGGTGTCGAACGCCATCAAATACACCGTCAAGGGCCGGGTGCTGGTCGGCGTCCGGCGGCGCGGCAACGAGGCGTGGATCCAAGTCTACGACACCGGCATCGGCATTCCGCAATCGAAGTTCAAGACGGTGTTCAAGGAGTTCGCCCGGCTTGATGAAGGCGCCCGCACGGCATCGGGCCTCGGCCTCGGCCTCTCGATCGTCGACCGCATTTCGCGCGTGCTATCCCACCCGGTGGAACTGCAATCGACGCCGGGCAAGGGCACCATGTTCCGGGTGCGGCTACCACTCGACCAGACGAGTGCCGTGCCGCAATCCACCGAACCCGCAAGCGCGGTCGCAAGACCGGGCCAGAAGCTCGACGGGCTCAAGGTGCTCTGCATCGATAACGAGCCGGCCATAACAGACGGCATGAAGATCCTGCTCTCCGGCTGGGGCTGCGTGGTCGAAACAGCCGCGAGCCTCGCCCAGTGCGAGGATATCATTATCAGGCAATGGCGCCCGGACGCGGTGATCGCCGATTATCACCTCGGCGACGGCAACGGCATCACCGCCATCGCCCGCCTCCGCCTGGCCTTCGGCCCCCTGCCCGGCATCCTGATCACGGCGGACCGCACGCCGGAAGTTCGGGCGCTGGCGGATCGCGACGGGATTGCGCAGCTCAACAAGCCGGTGAAACCGGCGGCGCTGAGGGCTTCGCTCAGCAGGATTGCGGGGGTGGTGAGGCAGGCGGCGGAGTGACGAAACCCATCCGCGCCTGCATATTGGGGTAAGCGCCTTGCCTCGCCTTGCTGCGTACCAATTCTCTCTTCAAAATTGGCATCATCATCTTCAATTTCTGATCATTCGGCACACGTCGTCACTATGCTAATGGACGCAACTGATCCTGGCTTGCCCGGAGAAGCAATTCAATGCGTATTCAGTTGAAGATGACCCACCTCGCGCATACGTCTCCCAGATATTGCAGCGAATAAAATTCGTCGTCCCGGTATCTATTATTTGTCACATCGACTTGTTACAGCTTTAACGTTTAAATCAGGGAAGAAACTTCAAATGGCTACAACTGCTTCAAAACCATCAATTGACAATACGATCGTCAATTCAATTACCGCCGACACGATCTGGGGCGAAACCAACCTGCAATACTATTTTGGCAGTGGTGCCAGTGCACTTGCCCTGGACAGCGAATTTGCGGATGCTTTTGCCGAGAAGTTCAACGGCAACCCGGATGCAGTCTTCGCATATAAG
>Ga0307515_10008851_pt1 | contig 19545 bp, 21 predicted proteins | sample 17_EM_MG_FD_194513 | JGI IMG/M metagenome (GOLD analysis project Ga0307515, IMG submission 194513) | Populus trichocarpa ectomycorrhiza microbial communities from riparian zone in the Pacific Northwest, United States - 17_EM | ecosystem: Host-associated > Plants > Roots > Unclassified | place...
CTGCGAAGCTGATAGCCGGCGCGCGTGGGCCCTGGGTGGGGTTACAAGTACCGGGTAATTTGATGCGATATATGTGTGATGCACGTACATGGGCGAGTCGCTCCCGGGGTCGTTACGCAGTCCAGTCAAGGTTTTCGGACGGTGTAAGTGATTAGCTGCTCAGCAACGCCTTGAGTCATGTTGTACTCACCTCTGAATATGCAGAGAACCTTGATAATGTGGTCATTGATGTGTAGGGGCGGCGACGATGGCAGGAAGGACCTGCAGAGCTGTTAAGCACTGCGCGCGGACCGTAGGTTGGGCTATAAGCATCAGTAAAGTGCATGCGATAACGTAGAATGCATATACCTGGGATCGAGTTGCTCGCAGGGTCGCTGCACTGTTCGTAAAGCTTTCGAGTGGTAAGCTGAACAACACGTCTGGCCCTAGCGTACTCACCTTTTGGTATGCCGAAATATTGAGAACACACACATGGAAAGTGGGGGCAGCGGGGCAGGCGACGACGGCGTGGTCCAAGATGCAGCAAAAAACAAACAGATGGCCGGGCAGGGTGGCGGCGGAGGCATTGGGAATATCTGGCGGACAGGAAGGAGATGCCAGGTGGGAGACGGCGCGAACGGATACCACGATGGGCGCGTGGTATGACGCTGATGGGTGGTGCGACAGGTGGACCAGGCGCCGGCTCCAGTTTTTTTCAATTGTTTTCAGTATTGGAACACCGGCAATACACTCTTTGAACTCACCTATTCAAATACAGGTTTGGGGTGTGTTTCAATGTGCGTAGATACATTCGGATAAATTCGAGATAAATCTATTTACCTCTTGAGCCATCAGCGTTGATATAAATAGTGAAATTTGGTCAATATGTTCACGAAAACCCCTGTTCTGGGCCGCCGCGCGTGCCCAAAAAAAATCCAAGAATTAAATATAAATTGATTAAATTAAAAATTGATTAAATTAAATTAAATTAAATTAAATACGAGATAAATACATAACTAAACTATGGTGGGGTATTTTATAATTTATACGGGCTGCATTGGAGCCCCTATCGTTTGATACTCTGCTGCGCGTCGTCATGACGGCCTCCCTTCAAGCTGACGGCGCATCATGACGGCTTCCCTTCAGGCTGACGGCGCGTCACAACGGCCTCCTTCAAGCTGACGACGCGTCTCAAGTTGACGGCGCGTCAAGACGGCCTTGTTCAAGCTGACAGCGCGTCAAGACGGTGTCGTTCAAGCGGATGGCGCGTCGTGACAGCGTCAAGACGGCGTCGTTCAAGCGGACGGCGCGTCGTGACGGCGTCGTTCAAGCTGACGGCCCATCCCAAGTTGACGGCGCGTCATGACGGCCTCCCTTCAAGCGGACGGCGCGTCATGACGGGCTCACTTCAAGTGGACGGTGCGTCATGACACCCACCATTCAAGCTGACGGCGCGTCATGACGGCCTCCCTTCAAGCTGATGGCGCATCGCGACAGCCTCCCTTCAAGCTGACGGCGCGTCGCGACGGCCTCCCTTCAATCTGACGGCGCGTCATGATGGCCCTCCTTCAGGTTGATGGTGTGTCATGACGATGCTGACGCGCCGTCAGCTTCTACAACTTGCGATTTTCTCTCAGATTATCTAGACCATGTAAATTATATAATGAATTATATATATCTATTCAAACTACCCTGTAGTGTATACAAAAAATTATCGCGCCCTCAAGGGCCCGCACAAAAGGGGCCGTGAGGACAGAGAGATGAGGACGGCATCAGCATTTATGCTGACTGCTGACTGCTGACTGCTGACGGCGGACCCCTTCAGGGGGGTAAATCTACTAGGCAGTTCAGGGCCTGAGAGGCCCCGGATTCGAGTGCCCGAGGTGTTTCTAGAGCAAATCCAAACATTCACTTGAAAAGCGCTCGCTCGCGCTCTTGGAACTGCGTGATATTGTTAATCACGCCAGGGAAGCGTGTCATTTTTGTCGACAGAAACCGCCGTCGACGAGAGGGAAGCAAATCTGCTGTGTCATTAGTTGCTTCAAGTAGTCGGCTATGCCGTTCATTTCGCTCATGTTTCCGGGCATGTTCGTTCGTATAAATAGCCTACGACGCCTGCTCGTGCTACGACATTCTCTACGGTCGAATGTTTATCGTCCGTGATGTCTTCGTTGTCCACTATAGCGCGAAAGTCGCGATTTAGTAGGAGACCCTCAGTCATTGGATAAGGGGAAATTTGTCCTGCACTGATGTGCGCTCATCCGGCTGGTGTCCGCACTTGCAATTGAATCTGGATCCAAGATCAGGTGTCGCTGGAGGGAGGGTACCCTTTGTTGGAGTGCTATGACTCATCACACCAGTACGTACTTTGTTTGGTCTCTGTTCTGTATATATACTGTGCGATGTTTGTCCCATATAGATTCGATCTCGCAGTTCTGCCTGCTGGTTTGCCGATCGCGGAGACGCATACCCACAAACCAAGAGCAGGGGACTGGACAGCACAGAACGCGAGCTCCCAGTCTTTGGAAATAAGTTTAGATGACATTAATGATCCGGTCCATTGGTCTGGTGGTCGCGCCTGTGCCCTAGCGCGACAGGATCCACGCAGCGCTGAGAAAACGAAAACATTGGCACCACGAAATATTCACGATACAGCCAGTCCAGCGAATACGAGCAAACTAGTCGCCATATTCTTTACCACAGGGCGCACAACAAAACAGAAGCTGTTGGACCTGGCCGTTCTGAATGCGCAGACGGACGACGGCGGCGCAACCACTGTACTGACGAATTTGCAGCGACAAACCATGAACGATGTCTACACAACCCCACTTGTCGGATTATACGGGATTCCCCTGACAGGTATTTCAACTAAATGATTCGTGCCTGAAATTTGACCACCGATACTGAGTGGCCTAGACAACATCGCCTTGGCCGGTGGCTCCGAGATTGCCCGAGCAGTCGCGTGTTTGATCTGAGCTTGCGTCTCTACACTTGCTCCCTGACAACTGTCTTGCCTACCACGCCGGAGCAAGCGTTTGCAAGACCAGAAACTATGGCCGAACGTCAAAATTGGTTTGGGTGGAGTCAACGATTTGATCCCCAATACCGGCTCGTCACCTCTGGACTTTTACCGCCGTTTTGGCTTTTTCTCATTCGACTGACCTTCGCGGTCTACGCCTTGATCTCTAGTATTGTCCACATAATCTTGTATCTGGATGTTAGTCATGAGCCCGCGGAACGGTAAGTCTATTCCGGCCTTTTGAGTTTCGACGACGATATGAATCGACTCTAACTTTCCATGCTGCAGTTACTATACATTTTTTACTCGTCTCTCGTTCATCGGTCTCACTGCTTACTTCTGTGCCTCTGCCTTCCACACGGGTTTCTTCACGTTGAACCTTCGGCATCTTCGAAATGGGGATACCTCTCAAGGTTTGTGGTACCCTCTTCAAAAGTGGGGCAGGTTTCTTCAAGTCATGCACCTTTACCTTTATTGCACTGTTGTTACATTCGGTATATTTGCAACATTCGGCTTTGCGGCATTCCACTGAACCACCATTTAGGTCCTCTAGTCACGGCAGTTTACTGGGCAATCCTCAAAGATGACACTACCTTTGCCACAAGATATGAATGTTCGTGTCTTCTCCTGGTCCAGGTACCATCCGACTGATTCTCTTGGTAGCCTGGAAAAATATTACCTTTCACGCGCCGAATGCGGTATTTGTGGTGATAGAGGTAACCATTTGTCGTGTACCAATGCCATGGGGTCACCTCCTGCTTTGCGTGATCACGCTCGGGCTCTATCTGGGTCTGGCATATCTGGTTCACGCCATCCAGAACTGGTATGGTACGGTTATAATTACAGTTTATCCTTCTACGAAGTTGTTGGACTCATGATTCAAACCACAGTATATGGATTTCTGGATCCTGCCAAGGGAACAGGTCGCCTTGCGGCACATATCGTTGGGATCGCTGTTGGAGGAATCGTTATGTTCCTTATCATGTGGGCTGTGACTACGCTCAGAGATCGGATATCCCGACAAGGACGAGGTGTGAGAGTCATCGACCTCAACGAACACCAGAGTGAGAAGAAGCGAGCCGCACATGCTTAATGGAGATAGCACATACACTGCGATGATGTTTCGACCTTAATCGTCTCATGAATTACCGCTTTTTTTGCGATCATGCTGCGAGCTTTTTTTACCTCTGTAGGAAGAACTACCGTGCCAGATGTTCGGGGAGGACCACCGAGTCAGGAAACAGTACTCAATGTTTAAGGAGAATGACCTCCCCAAGTCTGATCATACTTCGCATGTCGAACTACGGTGTTGGGCGATGTCCACAGTCTTGGGTTTGAAGTGATTGGTAGCGGACCTATGTCAAAAAGGCGAAAGGTATCATCAGAGATGACTTACAAATATTTAAACAGCAATACATCCTTCCGAATTCAGCTTCATCTGCGAGTATTCGACCCAAATGATTGAATTCACCCTCCCTTAGACGGATCGGTCCCTCCTGGCCTCAGACGCGGCTCGTCGGTCGTATTCCCAATACGACCGACGAGAAGACCCGGCACGCACACAGCGGCTGACTTGACCTTTTCCATTGGGAAAATGTCGTGGAAAATGTCCGGAGAATGTCACATTATGGTTACATAATTCAATTGATTTTGACTGCTTTCTGTCTGCTTTCTATGAACATTTTCCCGACAACAAAGGTGAATGAAGTTTATTTACATTTGCCTCTCGTAGTACCATTTCTCCAAGAAGGAGAATTCGAGGAGGAAACTGAGAACAGAGATACATGCTTTCATTTCAATTTTGTGGGGAGGACGAAAGTCTGGTCTGTGTGGACGACTGGCGATGGACTGGTCGGAATTCCGTTGCTCCACTGTGGACAGAAAGTAGTTCAGGACATGGTTATTGTGAATAAGAGGACATGTTTCGACTTTCGATGCGCTAGAATATGGTTGGGAGAGGATTACCAGGGCAGCACGGAGGATATGTAGATGTACATGAGGTTTATGAAGCAACTGAGGGATGCAGGATGCAGGAATGAGGCGAGAGGCGGAACACGGTATCGTCGACAGGGGAGAAAGGGTATGAAAGTGTAAAAGGGCCACATCGGCATAGGGGTGTATACTGGGTGATAGAAAACGAATCAGTGGCTCAGATGGGGGTCAGTTTCACGGGCAAGTTGATGCCCTCGTGTTCCCGACCTTTGACGCGAGGCGACAACGTTGTGCTATTGCGCATGGAGATGACAACGCCAATGTCATGGAACTGGAAACTGCGGATGAGGGTAGTGATGATCGCTTTGTACTCGAATAGCGCGAGCTTCATACCGACGCAGATTCTGGGACCTTCCGAGAAGGTGCAGAGGCCACTCCAGCCACCGCACATCTGGTCTGCGGGAGGGACCCCGTGCTCTCCTGGTGTGCAGTACTTGGCTTCTGCCGCATCACCACGGCCGACGAGCCAGCGTGTGGGGCGGAAGACATCGGCGTCTCCGAAGACGGCGTCGTCACGGTTGATGCCAATCAAGGGAATGTGGATGACCTGGCCCTTCCTGACTGGGATTGTCTTGATCCACGAGCCGTCAGCACCGCGGATGGGATGGCGGAGGGGGATCACATCGTCCTCTTCGACGACCTTCTCGTTACGAGCCACAGGTAGATACATACGCATGGCCTCTTTGCACACGGCATCGAGGTAGGGGAGACGATTTGGTTCCATCAAGTCGTCGTAGGTCGGTTCGCCGGCGATGGTACTGACTTCCTCGCGGAGTTTGGTCTGGACGTCAGGGTACTTCGCAAGGGCCCATATGGTGAAAGCAAGTACCGTGGATGTCGTCTCGTGGCCGGCCACGCTATGAAACAAATTACGATTAAAATTGTGCAGTAGATGCAGCAGCAGCAAATCAACACGTACACGAATGTGACGATGTGATCATAAATTTCCGCCATGTCACACCGTTTGCTTTCGTGTTGACTAGTGTTGGCCTTGAGCATGAGGGACAGAAGGTCCTTGCCGTTGCCCTTGTTGTCAATGTGACTGTTGGCGACAATATCCTTAGCAATCTTTCGGATGGTGTCGCCGACGGCGGCCTGCCGTTGAAGGGCGGGGAGAGGGAGGGAGGAGATCGAAGGGAACCACTTCAGGACGAGCATGGCGATGAAGGCAGAGTGTTCGCAGCCCATCTCATTTTGAGCCCTCCAGGTGTCGACGATCTTGATGGCATCGGGAGCGTCACCAATGGAATTGAAGTCGTGACCAAAAGCGACGCGACCGATGATGTCCATGGTGGCGCGGGCGGTATAGTCAAGGATGTTCAGTTGGATGGAAGACTCGCCGGAAGCATGGATCTCGTTGGCAATGCGGGTCTGGAGGGCGGTGGCGACGTGGTAGATGTCGGCGTGCATTTCACGGACGTTATCGGACGAGAAGGTGGGGGCGACGAGACCACGCATGCGTCTGTGGTCCTTCTCACCCTCGACCCAGCCGAGAGAGCGGCCACCGAGGCGGAAGAGGAGAGAACGGATAACGGGCGAGTGATGGTAATTGTACGTGTTCTTTGTGTAGATGTGGGAAAGTCCCCCAGTATCGCCCATAACCAACTACAGTACTAGTCAGCATAAGTATTGATGGTACGGGTCTTCGGAAGACGGGGGCAGGCCCGATCCTCTGGTTTCCTCACGATTTCCGGGTGGCCCCAGGCGGCTTTGATCTTGAAAGCCGCACCGCACTCCTTGAACCAGGCGCGGAATTGACTTCCTTGGTCGTCTTCGAACTCGGACTTTTCATGGCCCCAGACGAGAGACGAACCGGCCTGCAAGAAGGATTCGGATCTGAAAAGCGGCCACGTGAACCAACAAACATACAGGTCTGGGCAGGTTTCGCAGCTTCCAGTGCCGATCCCACCAGACGGTGGTGAGGAGGAGTATGAAAGTAATAGGTAGAGCAGCAGCAATGTAATGGGGCAGTGACATAGTGGGTAGTCGTGGAAATAGATTAGGACGTGCACATCCTCGATTTATAACTAACGAAAGCTAATTGCCAAACGGGTGTGTTTCGTGCGTGTTTTTCGTGTAATTTCTGTCCTTTTCCGCAGAATTCAGCCGCGGCCAGGGTATTATCAATGGAGAAGAGAGCCTGAGTGGGACCATGCTGGCCACTTCTCGATCTGGTTCGGTGACCAGTTGACCTCATAAATGTACCCGATGCTGGTGATCGAGGTGGGTTTGTGGGAATTCCAATGTCTCTCGCCTCAGTAGTCTTCGATTCACCTCACGCCGACAAGCATGAATGAGAAAGGTAACCCTTATGAGCATCGGACAACTCCCTCGGCTGCTCGGTGCTAATTCAAACCCGATTTGCTTTCCGTTGGAGTGCCAGTGTTTCGTCATAATTGCTTCAGTGCCAATGTTCTCGACTCAATTGTGCAGTGTGATTGTCGCCGCTTCGGCTATTACTGTCTCTAGTGCGGTCTGGGCGCCCCTTCTTCTGTCTCAAAAGAAGCAAAGTTTCGTCACCTTTGGACCTCACCAACGCAACCTTGAGACTGGAGATGCTATATTGTACCTTTTACGTGGACGGGTTCTCAACCGGCCATAGCCAATAGCGCCTATCCTAACCCGGTCCTCCTCCCTCGATCGTCGCTCAACCATCGAGTGCTCCTCAAGGCCGGTGGTCGGCGGTCCAGCCGTCAGCAGGCACGGTAGGCTGCATCAAATCCGAGCGGCGAATCTCAGGGTGACCTTCATTTTGCAGACCTATGAGGGGTCTTCCACTGGCTAAGCAGCTGAGCGACGGTGCGGAATCGACTTGGCGGGATTAGGGTATTTTTGGTTCGCTTTTCCCTTTTTGCTTATTCCAGTGTACCATTACTTGACAAAACGAAAGATAAGAGGCTGTAAGTTATGCCTATGGACGACGTGACACTTTCTGTAAGGTATTGGTTTACTGTTACGGCGTGATCCAGGTCAGGTGGTTCACAAAGCTTCCTGCTGGCCGCCGACCCTCCAGCTTCACTCGGCCCGTCCATTAACCCGACACCATGCGGTCCGGCAGGTACCCATCTCCTCAGCGCTCTAGGATCAAGACGGTCTGCGCCCCCTGCGTGCTCTCTCCCCTCCGCCCACCACTTCCAACCACTCCCGCTCCTCCTCACTCTCTTCCGCCCGGACTCGGTTTGTTGGTTCTGTTCTTCGTATTTGTCTTCATTATTCTCGAACCTGTACCCCTTTGTTTTCTCATTCCGATTCCTCTCGACAATTCGCAATCGGAAAGATTTCAGCTCACTCCTTCGCCCTGTACCTTCCGGCCCTTTCTTGTGTAGGACTCTATAAAAGCATGTAGCTGTAGGTACAGGTACAGGTAATCGGATAATCGACTTAGGTCTGCGACCTCTTCCCTCCTCTGCCCGTTCCTCGCTCCGTCTGAGTCCATCCTAATCGCCCGTCGGGGCTGGCGTTGATAGCGCCAGGAAGCCCCCAATCCGCCCGGTCACAACGACTTTTACATTTACCCGCTCCGTCCCTTTTTTTTTTTTTTGTAATCCAATTTTACGTGCTAAGATCTACTCTATGTTACACGTTTCGTCGGATGTGATGTATCTGCGCCCCAATAGACTCGTTGCTCCCTGTCGGAAGGAATTAGACGCAGCCTAGAAGGGCTCTCGTGGCGTAGCTCAACATGGATCGTTGTTTCTGAACAGTTGCCCGCAGGCAAAGCGCTGTGCGCTAATTTCCCTGTAACTATTTCCTCAATATTTTCATGAACGTTGGATACCTCCTGGTTTGTCTCGTTCCCATCCCTAGCAGGTACAATACACTCACCATCAGCCTGTGTCTCCGGCCTGTCACGACCAATGACCTCTTTCTTCAATTGCGTTTGCGGGGTTTTCTTGTCGTAGTGTTGATTATCATCGTGGGTGGGCGAGATTGGAGTCACCACTTCCTATCTGCCCGGTTGGGGGGCGAGGCCAGGGTGGCAAGTCCCGGCTGCCCATTTACCCGTGCTGCGTTTTCCGAGGAGTTGGCGTTGAGATATAGTGTTGGTGGTGTGTTGTGGGGCTATGTGGGGTAAGTAATGTTGTAGAGTGGTTGGTGGTTGCGGCGTGAGTTCGTTAGTTGGGGGAGGGCGGCTTGACGCATTGACTTTGATGATTCACCCGAGTGATGTCAGGCAGTATAGGTCGGTTGCTGCCTATTTTGACATGTAGAGTGTTGTGTGTTAGCGCAACGTCTGCCACGTCATCATACCTCTCAGGGGTGGCCACCTCACAGCAATGAGGTTTCCAACGACCATGATTGCCCCTATGCTTCTCCAGGACACACTGCCGTAGGCAGTGGCCTGGGGAGGCTAGGTCGTGGAAAAGGTCAGGCGTGGTAGGGACTAAGTGGCTCCGCTCCGTCCCTATTTGGCTTCGTAAGTTTTGGTCGTACTTGTTATCCTCGGAATCTCAGTAGTCACCTGAAGTACAATCGATTCCCTATATTATGAGAGAAGACTGTCGTACAGGTGTGAATAGTTCTGAGATGGTAGGTCGAGGAGTTTAAGTATTGATTGCCCAAACAACGACAAGCCGGGACAAACTAAATAGAATAGGATCGGATAAACAAATACCTTACAAGCTTGTCTTGGCTTGACGTTTTTTGGGCATCTTACTTCTTCCCCTCGGCCATTACCATCAGTAGATACTTGCACTTGTACACTTGTTTCCTCTTACAATAAAGGGAATCGATTGTATTCGGGTGATCTACTGAGAACATTGAGGACTACAAGTGTGAATTTTGTATACTTGGAGCCTCGTTGTACTCAGTAGATCACCCGAATTCTATCGAATCCCTTTATATAAGAGAGAGACAGAGTGTACAGGTATGCTGAGATGACAGACTAGGGGTTTAAGTATGATGATGCCCAAACACAAGATATCCGAGACGGGTTAACGACGGAAAGCGCGGGTAAACCAAACACCTTACAATAAGTACCTAGCTGTAAGTGTTGGTCGTACTTGTTATCCTCCGTAGTCTCAGTAGTCACCCGAAATACAATCAATTCCCTATATTATAAGAGAAGACTATCGTACAGGTGTAAATGGTTCTGAGTATGTTGGTCAAGGAGTTTAAGTAATGATTGCCCAAACGACGAAAAGCTGGGACAAACTAAATAGAAGGGGATCGGATAAACGAATACCTTACGCTAGCAACCTCTACACTTTCAATGACTCAACCCGCCGCATCAAATGAAGCCCGGGTTTGCAGATTTCACAAAATCAGTTTATTTCCCATTCACTAACAAACGCGGAGTGCACACACTGCTGACAGTGGATGCGCAGGCTTGGAGTTTGGAAGGGAAATCCTGAGAATGTGGAAGAGGTTTCAAGATCAAAGCCGCCTCACCTCACCCAGGTATCGTGAGAACCTGTGGAGGGCGCTTCTTCTGGCCTCAGTCTTTTGAACTGATGTGAGGCTGGCCCGGACATCGTCACCGAAGACAACATGAGCTGCGCCAATAAAGAGATAACGGGATCATTGGCGCGGCTGTTTAGAAGGGCGGATTGTACTGTTAAAGACGCGGCTCACTAGGCCGGGAGGACGGTCATACTCCTGGGCTCGTTCGGGCTGAGGATCTGAGGATTGAGTTACTTGAAGATTGAGTTCCTTGGTACCCCTTCCCTGGGACGTGATCTTAAGAATAGCCGATCAATTGGGAGATAGAGATGTTGGACGGCTCGGGCTCAATATTCTCATGGGGTTGTACACCCAGGTTATGGGGGTGACTAATAAAAGTAGAATGCGTGCAATGTATGCGAACGGCAAGTGCAATGTATGCGAGCGACAAGTAGGAAGACGACGGGTGCGATTTATGCCAACGACAGGTGCGATGTATGCGAGCAACAGGAACCACGACGAAGACAGCAAAGTGGACGGCGACAAATGGCAGCCTTTATTAACCACCAGGCAACGATGACTAGCATCGAGCCGACACATGTACCAGTACATGAAAGAATAAGAACAACCTTTAACACCCCCACTCGGCGAGATGCTAACTGACCCCCACTGAAACTAATGAGTCTATAGAATACGGAGAGGGCGGATCGAAGCATGATGAGCCTTTTGACGACCGGAGGAGGAAGATGATTTAGAAGAGGATGGATTACGACGAGGGGGAGGAGACGGGGAACGGGAACACGAACGAGGACAGGATGTAGAAGTATCAGAACCAGAACCAGAGTCCGAATAGTTACCATGACGTGCAGAGTGGGATCGATGGCGGCGGTCCACTCGTTTAGCTGTGAGCTTCTCTTGAATGTGCGTAGGCATCCGCACATTACACTCACGAGCAAAATGACCCCGCATGCCACACCGGTTGCAAGCTCCGGGATCCTTGTTCTGGTTGCCCCAATTGCTGAGCCCATTTTCACGAGCAGCAAGAGCGGAGACACCAGCAGGAAAACCCTCATTGGTGGAGGAGGCAGCGGCCTTCTCCCGTGAGATTGCGGCGACTTTCCTAGTCCTCTCCCAAGCATCCAATCTGGTGGCAACATCCTTTGGAGCAGCGATCTTGTCGACGGAGGAGAGGGTGGTCATGATTTCGGAGAATGAGGGGTCGAGGTGGGCGAGCATGGTATCTGATATGACCTCATCAGGTGGTCGTCGGCCAAGAGCACCGAGCTGATCAGCGAGATCAAGAATTCGGTTGGTGTAGACAGTGACCGGTTGGGAGGTGTCATGGACGACGGACTGGAACTCCGTGTGTAGAGCGAGACGAGCAGACGGGGTGTCCTTCTCGAATTCCTCCTTCAAGATCTTCCAGGCATCAGGGGCAGTCTCGCAGTTTTGAATCTTGATGCGGACATCCCGAGTGCAGGCGAAGTAGATGGTGCTGAGGTAGGTGGTGGCCGCAGTTTCCCATTTCTTCACATCCGCACTGTTGTCCGGGTTGGATTCCGGAGCTGGTTTCCCCTCAGCTCCACTGACAATCCTCCAGACCTCCTCGCCCATGAAGTACATCTTCATGTCAACCTTCCAGACGTTCCAGTTTGAGGCACCGGCAAGCTTGGTGATCTCCTTCAAGATGTAGGATGGCGGCATCTCAGATCAAGCGGGGGAGGTAACGGTGATGGGCGGACGCTTCAAGGAGGTGCAGGCGGGCAAAGAGAGGGTTGGGGTGGTAGGGCGAAGAATGGGGGAAGGTGGGTGCAGCAAAGGAAAAAAGGAGAAAAAAAGATTTTTTTCCCGGGGTCGAGCAGTTCGACGAGGAGTAGGGGTGTGACGCAATGGAGTGCGTCCGTACGCGTATCCGGTTGGATTTGAGACCTAGACAAGGCGATGACGCGTGGGGAAGAGCGAGGTTAACGGGGGTTCCCAACACAGATGTTGGCGAGCGACTAATAACCAGCGGCAGGCGATAGGCGGGCAGCAGGTAGACACAGTGAGATTAGAGGAGCTCAGGGCTCATAACCTAATAAAAGTAGAATGCGTGCAATGTATGCGAACAGCGAGTGCAATGTATGCGAGCGACAAGTAGGAAGACGACGGGTGCGATTTATGCCAACGACAGGTGCGATGTATGCGAGCAACAGGAACCACGACGAAGACAGCGAAGTGGACAGCGACAAACGGCAGCCTTTATTAACCACCAGGCAACGATGACTAGCATCGAGCCGACACATGTACCAGTACATGAAAGAATAAGAACAACCTTTAACAGTGACTGTACGCGAGCGGAGCTACTGATCGTAGTCTTGAGTCCCAGTGCAGGATGAGAAAAGCTACTGCGCTCCCCTCTGATGGGGCGTAGGCGTACGTACTATATAATTCTTCAGTCCGAAATCGTTGGGATGCAAGATATACGAGTGCGTAAAGTGTTCTTTAGGTATCCAAACCTTGGATCTATGTCAGAACACTATAGGCGAGAAGTAATGGAGTGTGTAGCGGAAGAATGGCGCGAAGCGCGAGTGACAGTGAAGTCTTCAATACCAGTTATTTATCCTGGGCCTACTGTCCCTTGCACTCTGTATCTCTGTTTAGATTGGCTTGCTAGTGGGCTCTTAAAGCTATGGATAAATGTGTGTGTGGTAATAAAGTGATATTCCAAAGGTCCGCCCATTATATAGGAGCGCGCTCCGCAGTGAGATACATGTCCACATAGATATGGCCACGTAATCCTCCTAGATGGTACGTTCCAGCCGCGCCTACGTAGTCACAGACCCTTAGGTATTACATAGGTTTTTCCGCGCCTTCCCGATTGCTTTGTGCGCCACCGCGGTGGACAAAGCAAGTCGGTCCATGTAAACGATCGGCCCAAGAACAAATAGTAACCCATCACCCTACCGAAGGGTAATACTCAAGAAGTACCCACGACCAGTCCTAGTTCCCGACAGGTATCCCGTTCCCCCGCTGACTCGCGCGTTCGTCAAGTCATAACATTCCGCCAGTACACGTTCTATAACAAGTGGCCTGACAGATAAGATTACACAGAAGTACGAGAGGAATACCAGTTAGGTAATTATCAAGCACAGTTCGTGAATGAAGATTATTTACATTTGCCTCTCGTGATGCGTTTCTCCAGGAAGGCAAATTCGAGGGGGAAACCGAGAGCAGAGATACGTGCTTTCATTTAAATTTCGTGGGGAACAACGAGACTGGTGATGGGCTGGTCAGGATTCCGCTGCTCCTCTGTAGACAGAAAGAAGTTCAGGACATGATCGTTGTGGATAAGGGGACATGTTTTGACTTTCGATGCACTAGAAATATGGTTGGGAGAGGATTACCAGCGCAGCACGGGAGATATGTAGATGTACATGAGGTTTATGATGCAACTGAGGGATGCAGGATGCAGGAATGAGGCAGGGGGTGGAACTCGGTATCGTCGACAGGAGAGAAAGGGTATGAAGATGTAAAGGGGCCACATCGACATGAGGTGTATACTAGGTGATATAAAGTGAATCAGTGTCTCAAATGAGGGTCAGTTTCACGGGCAAGTTGATCCCCTCGTGTTCCCGACCTCTGACGCGAGGCGACAACGTTGTGCTATTGCGCGTGGAGATGCCAACACCTGTGTCATGGAACTGGAAGCTGCGGATGAGGATAGTGATGATCGCTTTGTACTCGAATAGTGCGAGCTTCATGCCGACGCAGATTCGGGGACCTTCCGAGAAGGTGAAGAGGCCACTCCAGCCGCCGCACATCTGGTCTGCAGGTGGGACTCCGCGCTCTCCTGGGGTGCAGTACTTGGCTTCGGCGGCATCACCGCGGCCGACGAGCCAGCGTGTGGGGCGGAAGACGTTGGCGTCCCCAAAGACGGCGTCGTTGCGGTTGACGCCAATCACAGAAATGTGGATGACCTGGCCCTTCCTGACCGGGATCGTCTTGATCCACGAGCCGTCAGCACCGCGGATGGGGTGGCGGAGGGGGATGGCATCGTCCACGTCAGCGACCTTCTCGGTACGGGCCCCAGCAGGAAACATGCGCATGGCCTCTTTGCACACGGGATCGAGGTAGGGGAGGCGGTTGGGATCGACGAAGTCATCGTAGGTCGGCTCGCCAGCGATGGTCCTGACTTCCTCACGGAGCTTGGTCTGGATGTCAGGGTTTTGTGCGAGGGCCCATATAGTGAAGCCAAGTGTCGAGGCCGTCGTCTCGTGGCCGGCCACACTATGAAACAAACTACGATTAAAATTGTGCAGCGGATGCAGCAGCAGCAAATGGCCACGTACACGAATGTGACGATATGATCATAAATTTCCGCCATGTCACACCGTTTGCTTTCGTGCTGACGAGCGTTGGCCTTGAGCAGGAGGGACATGAGGTCCTTCCCGTTGTCCTTGTTGTCAATGTGGCTGTTGGCAACGATGTCTTTAGCAATCTTTCGGATAGTGTCGCTGACGGCAGCCTGCCTTTGAAGGGCGGGGAGAGGGAGGGAGGAGATTGAAGGGAACAACTTCAGGACGAGCATGGCGATAAAGGCAGGGCTTTCGCAGCCCATCTCATTTTGAGCCCTCCAGGTGTCGAGGATCTTGATGGCATCGGGAGCGTCACCGACAGAATTGAAGTCGTGACCAAAAGCGACGCGACCGATGATGTCCATGGTGGCGCGGGAGGTATAGTCAAGTATGTTGAGTTGGAGGGAAGAGTCGCCGGAAGCATGGATCTCGTTGGCAATGCGGGTCTGGAGGGCGGTGGCGACGTGGTAGATGTCAGCGTGCATTCCGCGGACGTTGTCAGACGAGAAGGCGGGAGCGACGAGACCACGCATGCGTCTGTGGTCCTTCTCACCCTCGACCCAGACGAGAGAGCGGCCACCGAGGCGGAGGACGAGTGAACGCCAAACGGGCGAGTGATGGTAATTGTACGTGTTCTTTGTGTAGATGTGGGAAAGTCCCCCGGCATCGCCCATAACCAACTACAGTACTAGTCAGTATAAATATTGAAGAGGGGCGGGACCAGCCCCAGCTCATATCAGGTTTCCTCACGATTTCCGGGTGGCCCCAGGCGGCTTTGATCTTGAAAGCCCCGCCACACTCCTTGATCCAAGCACGGGATTGACTACCTTGGTCGTCTTCGAACTCGGACTTTTCATGGCCCCAGACGAGAGATGAACCGGCCTGCAAGAAGGATTCGGATCTGAATGAGCTGAGGGGCCACGTGAACCAACAAACGTACAGGTGTGGGCAGGTTTTGCAGCTTCCAGCGCCGATCCCACCAGACGCTGGTGAGGAAGAGTATGAAAGTAATAGGTAGAGCAGCAGCAATGTACTGGGGCAACGACATAGTGGGTGATCGTGGAATAGACAATGATTTAGGGCGTGTACATCCTTGATTTATAACTAACAAAAGCAATTACCAAACGCGTGTGCTTCGTGGGTGTTCTTCGTGTATATATATTCTTGGCCTTTTAATTTCTCAGAATTCAGCCGCGGCTAGATCATTATCAATGGAGATCAGACCCTAAGTGGGACCACGCTTGCCCCTGCTCGATCTGGTTCTGTGACCAAGTGGCCTCTTGAATGTACCCGACGCTGATGGTCGGGTACATCGATTGATGACCTCGAGGCAATTCTATGGGTTTGTGGCGTTTGGTAAATTCCCATGTCTCTCGTCTCAGTAGTCTTCTATCCACATCACGTCCACAGGTATGAATAAGAAAGGTACACCTTATATCCGACAATTAACTCCCTCAGGTATTAGGTGCTAATTCAATGGAGTGCCAATATTCTCGTCACAATTACTTCAGTGCTAGTGTCCTCGTCTCAATCGTTCCGTGCAATTGTTACCGCTTTGGCTATTACCGTCTCTTGCCGGTCTGGGCGCGCCTCAAATGAAGCAAGTGTCATCACTTTTGACCTCTCCGACCCTAAGACTATATATTGTACCTTCCACGTGGGGAATAGCTATGAGGGATCCTCCACCAGCAAATCGGCGGAGCGGCGGAGCAGCGGAGCAGAGTTGACTTGGTGGGATTAGGGTATTTCTTGTTCGCTTTCCCTTTTTGTTTATTCCAGTGTACCATTACTTGACAAAATGAAAGATAAGAGGTCGTGAGTTATGCCCATGGACGACGTGACACTTGTCAATGACTCCATATCATCTCACCTCATTATTATGAAGAAGTTCATCAAATGAAGCCCGGGTTTGCAGATTTCACAAAATCAGTTTATTTTCCAGTTACAGTAAACTCTGTCTAAATGTATATGGTCGGGAGACGACAAAATCGTATACATTTAGAAAATTATACACTTAGAGAATGCGGAGTGAAATCAATGAAAGAAAAATAGAAAAAATCGTAAATGAAATCTAAGGACTAGTAAGGTCCCAGGAAACAAGATTATCCGACTGCCTGTAAGAAAAACCAGGATCCTCAAATGAGATTGGGTCATACACCCCGACAGGAGCCAGCCTCTCCTCCAAAAACTCAATTTCACCATCATTGGTATCGTTTCCATCATCCACATGTGGGAAACCAAAGAAATCCGTGATTTTGGTGGTTTGCATGTTGCTCTGAGCTTCCTTTCGAAGAGCACATGAGACCACATTGAGGCTTCTTGCAAGCTGGTTGAATTCAGGGTCTCCATAACACTCAAAGGAGAGGTCCCCAAGTAGCTGAACCACCTTGAAAATCTCTTGATGAGTTGCTGGTGGCTTGGGAACTGATCCTCCTGCCTTATCTTCCTCCTCAGGTTCTCGAACCTAAGTACAATTCATTTCAGTAAGTTCTTGCACCCAGCATGCACCACTCACTGCAGCAATTAACGTGTCTTCATCATCCTCCGGCCACTCTGGCTCCTCTGGCTCTGTAATAAGACGCTGTCTGCTTCTGAGTCCAGCCCATCTTTTGCATCTTTGCAAGGATGTTGAGCTTCTCTTGAAATGTGAGTGTGTCCTTCTGTCGACTTTTTGGACGGATGGTGCAGATTTTGTGTTTACCACATGTTCCTTTGGACAAGTCAGGGTCTGCTGGCTTCTGTTGAGTGTGTGGCATGTTATGAGAGCTGTGGGGAAGGTTGTCGTGGGCTAGGATTCAATTTCCCTTTTTTTGCTGTATGGCATTGTCTGTATTCTCCTTTGTTGCCACCGCTCTGTATATGTATACTGCACCCGAAAACCGTATACATATACATTTAGACAGGTTATACATTTAGGTACTAGGGACAAGGCCTGTTCCCACCCAAATTGCATACATTTAGAGAATTATACATTTAGACAGCTATACATTTAGGCAGAGTCTACTGTACTATCAAACACAGAGTGCAAGCGCTGCTGATAGTGCCATATATGTCAGAATATTACTGTTCTCGTCATAATAGGTACAGTTTGGGTTTAATTACGGTTCCTGGGTATTGGTCATATGCAGGGTTACAGATCCGTTTCCGTATATTCTGACACTGGTTTCATGTGTGGCTCGGCTATTATTACTATATATATAAGTAGTCCTACCGTAGAAGTAGATAGGACAAGAAAGTAAGGGAGTTTCATTTTCTGTCAATATACTTCAACCACCGTAGGAGAGTCATTCAGTTTGTGGGGGTTGGGTATTGGCACCGGCTTATTATTCGAATGCTCAGTTGGGACGAGGGTGGATGCGTAGGCTCGGAGTTCAGAAAGGGCGATCCTGAGTGGGTTCAGTGAGTTGCCTCCTAGGACTGTAACTCAGGTATCACTAACTAATCTCTCGACCGTTATTCCACACTTCTGACAGATGTATAGAGCCGCTCGTGCAACCGCCCTCGTGTATTCACCCATTGGAACTTCTCTCATTATACAGTGGAGATTCATTCTTGAGCTGAGTGACGTGCACAACCTTAGGACCTTTTTGGATCTGGAAATTCTGCTGACCCTTTTGCTATGCTCCTGAGGCCGTCCTTCTGCCTGTGACACAGCATGCTTCTCGTTCTCACTATAGGAGCTATCTATATCCCATGTGCCCACCGTCCAGTATGTTAAATACAGCATGAGGGTTGGATGGAAGAAACACTTGATGAGATAGAGCTTTGAGGAACAATCATGGAACGTTCCGGTCAAAGATTAGGACCTTTTGGTTGGTCGTCGGTATTAGGCCCGGGAATCCAGAGTTAGTATTTTACGTGAGAAATCAAACAACGACGTCGTATTCGACATCTACGAATCAACTCTGGCTCAATTCCTGTGTTAATGGCATTGCTCTAGCCGCTGTCCACTCTGCGGTTGCGAGGCGGGTCAACACACTAGTTCGGGGCACTTCAATCCTGGAACCCATTATATTATTCAATACCTATGCATGTATTGCTTGAGTGGCTTGATCAATCCTGCGCGTCAGCGTCACACGGACCCCAAAGATGGAATCAAAGGGTCGAGGGCCGCATTAAGCGACCATTAGGTGTGCTGTAAGTATCACTCCGAGCAAGAGACACAGTAATGAAGACGACGACGCTTGAACGTGTTTCCGAAATGTGTTTATGGTTCAAAAGCTTGCGTTGGACAAATGGAAGTGGCTACTTGGTTTGTTCTGAAGATTTGTCGCATGTCGCATGTGCACGCAATGATAGAAAGTCACGTTCAGGGCAACTTGCCGGAGCTACGGGCTTTGAAACAAGGTATGATGCGATGGTTGAACTGTGATGGTGGAACATTATCCTTGATCCACCGATATCCACAAGTAGTAGTATAGGGTAGTATCTAAATTCCTCTGCGTGGACTCCAAATTGATTTGACTTTGCTGAGAACTAACCATATCAAGCCTCTTTTTCACTCTTCCAGCTCCTGAAAAGCCAGTAAGAGGCAGATAAGTTTAAATAACCAACTATCCATACTTTGTCAACGAGTTTAGTGTGCGCAATCTGAGCTTTAGAGGAGATCTGCCTGGTAAGGAATGCCTCTGTACTCCCAACGTTATTACAAACGCTGAGGCAGACATACGTCGCGCCACTTTCTGTATAGATTTGCGGCCCTGTGTAGGTACGTCCAGGGGCGTTTTAAATAAACCGATCAGCGTTAACTGCGGACGACATTGAATGCTACTCACCTTCGATATGGACGTACTGGGATTTAGTGAGGATAACGTGTTGCCACGTAGGAACAGTGAA
>Ga0307515_10008852_pt1 | contig 19545 bp, 10 predicted proteins | sample 17_EM_MG_FD_194513 | JGI IMG/M metagenome (GOLD analysis project Ga0307515, IMG submission 194513) | Populus trichocarpa ectomycorrhiza microbial communities from riparian zone in the Pacific Northwest, United States - 17_EM | ecosystem: Host-associated > Plants > Roots > Unclassified | place...
AATGCAATGCCAAAGAGACCTGCATACCATGTAAATGATTTTCCAGAGATCCTAATGGCATGTACTCATAAACCAATAGCCTCTGATCTCCCTCAGCACAAAACCCAATCAACTTGACAAGATTTGGATGGTCTGCTAGACTTAAAGTCACTACTTCAACTACAAACTCCCTAATCCCCTGAACTCCATTTCGATCAAGTTGCTTGATAGCAACAGCCTATGACAACAACAACAAGAAGAAGACAATTTAAGTCTAACCAACTAATAAACGGTGAACATAGACAAACTACATCGGGGACACTGTAAAAGGAAGGTACCCTGTACTGAAACACGAACCTATTGACATAGAAAACAATATTTCTGCAGATAGTAAATGAATTATTTTGTACGAACCTGGTTGATTTTGTCCAGGTACCCTTTGTAAACCTTACCAAAACCTCCTTCACCCAAAAAACAATCAGACCTAAAATTGCTCGTTGCGGCCGCAAGTTCCTCAAAAGTAAAAGTTTGAGCCTGTTTTCCATTGCTTCTTCTATCCTTAGAAATCTCATCCTTCATATTTAAACTCTTCACATCCAATGACAATTGATCATCCTTAGATCCCCCCTCTTTACTTAAATTGTTCACATATGGCTTTATTTTCAATGACCCTAAAACAAATATAAAAAAACAATCAGAAGGGGCAATCATGAAAGGAAAAAAAATAATGTATACCGAATAAGAGTTTGGCGCTATTTGTGACAAACAAACGGCAACATAAAGCCCAACAACCACGAATAATTACCTCTCTTGATTTAGAGAAATGTTTCAAACACCAACAAAAATCAAAACGATTCCAAATCAATGCGTGAAAAAAATTATTACAAATTCAAAAACATAAGAAAACCCTTTATGTTTCAATCCATGGTGATTGATTTTCGGGGGAAAAAAAGAAGAAGGAAAGAAAACCCTATATCATATCAGTTGACTGAAAAAGGGTTCCATTTAAATATTCAGAAAGATAAAAACTTTGATCATGAAAAATTTAGTTACCCGAAGTGACTTGTGTTTGATCCTTGCGCTTAATGTTACTGTTATTTTCATTGATGCTGCTGCTCTCTGATCGCTTGCTCGGTTTCCCACTGCAGCAAAGAAAACCCATGTAATATATTATATATTATATTATCTTCTTCCTTTTGGTTTCTTCTCTTTCTCTTGCTTTTGCTTGAACAAGGAGAACAGCACAGACACGGAAGAAGGAAACACAACTGACAGAGTTACAAATAGTTGAAGAAGATAGCTTGGCTTGGTTTCTAGGAGAGAAGTTTCTATTTAATTTATTTATTATTATATTTGGACATTTTTCATGCTCACATTGAATCCTTATATTCTCGATATTTTCCAAATGTGTCCAACTTTACTCTATTTTTAATTTAAATAGTCCCTCGATTGAAACACTTCTCAATATTATCCTTCCCGCCTAGATTTACCATTAGCTTTGGACGCACAACTTAAAAATACATAAAAAAATTTACGCAAAAAATCTTTTTAAATTTTTTGAAAAGCGCAACATGGCCGGGACCGAATCAAAAACTCAAGAGAAAAAAGATGCAAAATTTATAAATTAAAATTAAATTGAAAATATAGAAAAAAGATTGAAGAAGAAAAAACCATTCCTAATTTGGACTAAAAAATTCAAAATTCTCCTTCTCATATTCAAAAACCCTTACCTCTCAAATCTCATGAAATCTCTCAAATTAATGGCAATAAATAATGAAATATTTCGTATATTCAATGGCATCATTATCTTACGACATGATACATACAAATTTTGCTTGACATATCATGCCATGTTGCATAAACTAATGTCAAATTGGATAGAGGGACTATATTAATAATATCTATCAAGTCAAGGGACTATATAAAGCCAAAAAAACTAGTCACTTCCAAGCTGGTGCTTCAATATAAACCTGTAACGTGGAGATCCATCGTTAGAAAGTACCACGTGTCCCTTGTAAGGTTCGATTGGTAATCTTAAAAGTTGTCATTGGTCTTGTCTTCGCGCTCGAGTGGAGTATGATGATGTGTCACTTCCTTATTGGCAAAGCAGGGTTTTTGTTTTTGTTTTTTTATTCTTCTTGCCTTGTTTGTATTACATATTGCCTGACCGTGACGTACTTATCAGACGGCCAGCGAAAATAAATTTAAAAATAAAAAAAATATTATTTTAATATATTTTTAAATAAAAATTATTTTAAAAACAACTGCTTTTTTTGTCGGGTCTTGAAAACAAAAAGCAAAGTAAAATGCTTTTATATAGGTTAGAAAACTGGAATTTTAGTGGAGCCCACTCAAATGAGAATCAATGACATATATATTACGCGGTTTCCCATTTTTAAAAAAATATAATTTGAACAGTGGTGATTCCACCACGTTAAACATGAAATTAAGAATAGTAAATGTTGTTTTTGAATTTTTTTTTAAAAAATATATTAAAATAATAATTTTTTATTTTTTAAAATTTATTTTTAATATTAATATATCAAAAAAAATTTAAAAAAATATATTAAAATTTAATAATTAAAAACATTACATTAAATAACGTGTTTAAGAGTGTTTTTAGATTACTTTTCAAAATGCTTTTTACTAGAAATTATATTAAAATAATATATATATTTTTTATTTTTTAATTTTTTTTTAATATTAGTATATCAAAATGATCTAAAAACATCAAAAATTATTAATTTAAAATAAAAAAAAATAAAAAATTTTAAATTTTTTTAAAAATATTTTTGAAACGTAAAATTAAATAGATAATTATTGTCATTTTATCCCTTAATACCATAATTTTATTCTTCTCGAAGCGCTTGACCTGCTAACATTACATCAGGTTTACCACTTTGTCCCTTAATACTATAATTTTCTAAAACATTATAGTTATAAATAAAAAATCTTATTCAAATTTAAAATTTCTAATATTTTAAAATTGTAAATTTATACTGAATTTAAAAAAACACATTTTAAAAGTTCTCTGCAATTTTTCAATACAATGTTTTTATTGTTTTTCAAATAAAGAAAAACATGAACAATATATGTTTTCTCCTTTTTACATACAAGTATTTTTTAGCAATGTAAAATAATAAAAATATTTTTTTAATATTTTCATTTTTAGTTAGTGACACAAATTTAAGTTTTATTATATATCTAATATAAAGATTTTTTTAGTTAACTATATACTTTTTTCACGATAATTTTTTTTATTTAATTTAATTTAAATGAACTAAAATAATATTATACAATTAGATTATCCCAAATATAAAATATCAAGGTGATTGTTATAAATTATGGTCTTGATTTTTCTTCTTATGAAAATTAGTTATAATCTTGATGTATCTTTTATTTTTTTGGTGAAGAAATATGTCTTTATTTTTAATAAATGAACATATTTTTCATTGAAAAATTTTGAAAAAAGTAAAAAAAGGAAGATATATATATATATATATATATATATATATATTATCCTTTATAAAAATATGGATCTTTAGAATTATTTTATGATAAATAATTTTTATGAGAGAAAGGAGTATAATATCTGAAATGTCTAATAATTTCTTCGCACAAAGACAAAAATCTGATTTCTTTATTTTTAAGGTAAAAATTATTAAAAACTCTGTAGTTTTTCTGGGAGGGCTTACCGGGCAGAAACATGGACAGAAATATAATTAAATTTTATTTCAAATCTACCATTATAAATTGTTCAAGATTTCTATCTCAATAAGAGTGTCGCAGACAGGAGTTGTTATTGGGACAATGGGATATGCAGCAAGTAGTTCATACTAATCAGATGATCTTCTTTCACTTTTAAGATTTTGTGTTTCGTGTTAGAATTCAACTACAACTCTCTCCGACAAGCTTTTCTTGATTCCATATTTGTCCGAGCATGCATAACACTCAAAACAAAATCAGATGCACGGAGAAGAGAGTGGTAAAAGCCCATAAAAGAAGGAAGAAAGGTGAAAGAGGTGGCTTGGTGATCGACGGCAGTGCATTTGGGGAGTTGAAAGAGCCGGAGCCTGGCCCCTTCAAAATAGATAAATAAGTTTTCTAGCATAGTAGTAGAGTGTATGTTTCTTACTGTGATCCAAATTGTTTTCAAAAAATAATTTCCTTCTGGTCATTTGGTCATCATTATCCTTAAATGAATTTTCAATTGTGCTGATAAATCATGAGGTGTAATCCAATGGCTGCTTCCCTTTATGAGTCTCATGTTCAAATCCAAAGTAATTCAACATTCGCCACATAAATCTCAGCATGAATGGATATTTTCCATCCACGCAACTCAGGGAGCACGCCTACTGGGTCAAAAAAAGCAGCATGGAAATCATTTCCAATACCAGCAGTTGCAAAACAACTAATGATCATCATCATGAGACCTTGCGATTATGGCTTGTCAAACTAAAATAACTCCTCCATCACAGGCACAGCATGTGTTATTGTCATACTAAGCATAATGTGAAGAATACTCGATGCAAGGAAAAAAAATATTCAAAAACATCTGCAAACATAGAAATTAATGCACCTCATACCGACTTCATATTAGTACCAACAAAGAATAAAGACACATACATTGGTACAGGATAAAATTCAACTTCCTTGTCAATTTACTAAAACTCACTTGAAAACCATCGCTTCTGTAACTGAAAATGTAGCTTGATTGCAGAATTCTGGAAGCAATTCAGCATGGTTTAAACAACTTTATGAAAGCTGACTAGCTGTAGAACATGGGAATGTCTCCAATCACAAGACATAAAATGATCTGGGGAGATGCTATCATAAATTGAACAGGGAAGCAAATGCACCTTGACAAGTATAGGGTTTCGTTTCCCAGCAAAATAAAGAGAATTTCCCCATCTCTTCTAATATGACAAAAACAGTGGTTGGTGAAAGGACAAACCAGAGTTATCAGAGGAGCTAAATCCATCAAGCTTACCATCTAGCGAGTTATCTGCCCTCAGACTTAACCAGTTGTGAGAATACCCTGCTCATTGAAACACCTGAGAGATCATCCACACTCGAGGCTTCAAATTTTGCAGCAGAAACACTACTATCAGTATGGCTGAAATTGTTGATTTGCGGAGAGAGCTCGCCAATCATATTAATACTGTTGTCTTCGGGATCGCCTAGAACAACTGCCTCTTGTAGTTGAAGGGCATACTCCAGATTCCACAAGACATCTCCCATAGAAGGCCTGTCAACCCCAAAGTCAGCTAAGCATTTCTCAGCAGTTTCTCCAAACTTCCTAAGTGAATCTGGTCTAATTTTTCCCACAAGAGTAGGGTCTATTATTTCTTCCAGCTGTCCTCTCTTCTGCCATTTCATTGCCCATTCAGCTAAGTTAACCATTTCTCTTGGAAGGGATGGATCTATAACCGGTCTGGCACAAAGAACTTCAAACAATACCACCCCGAATGAATAGATATCTGATTTCTCAGTCAGTTGTTGCCTTCTAAAATACTCAGGATCAAGGTATCCAAAGCTCCCCTTCACTGCTGTGCTCACATGAGTCTGATCAATTTCAGGTCCTGTCTTAGAAAGCCCAAAATCAGCTACTTTGGCCATGAGATTCTCATCAAGCAGGATGTTAGCGGACTTCACATCACGATGTATAACTGCTTTTGCGTAGCCAGTGTGAAGGTAATGAAGTCCTCTAGCTGCTCCAATGCATATCTCAAGCCTGTCCTTCCAACACAAACTGGGAGAACCTGAGCCATAGAGATGACTCTTGAGAGTCCCATTCTCCATGTATTCATAAATCAAGATCATTTCATTCTTTTCATCACAGTACCCAATCAACGAAACCAGATGGCGATGCCGGAACTGAGAGAGCATCTCAATTTCAGTCTGGAACTCTGCAAGTCCCTGTTGGGAGCGTGGATTTCCCCTTTTAACAGCCACTTTTGTACCATCATTCAAAACTCCTTTGTATACCTTCCCAAAACCACCAATTCCAATAACCCAACTCTCATCAAAATTGTTTGTCGCCTCATGAACTGCTGCAAAAGGAATACAATACCCCAAATTAGAATCAAGAGTAGCGGTTGTTCCATTTGAGTATTTAGTACCCATGGTGTGAGAATTTCCTCCATTGATGGATAAAGGAATCCACATCTTAGAATTTCCTTGGCGTGCCAGCCTTCTTCTCTTTCTGCAGAACACAAAGAAAATTCCAGCCAACACCACTAGGATAACTGCTCCGATGCTTAAGCCCACTATCACACCAACATTCTTCTTCGAACTTGAATCTGAAACATCAGGAGCTGGCCCACTGAGGCTGCCCAAGGAGTTGTTCATTTTCATGATCTCCAACCCATTTAGAATTGCATTGGGGTAGGCAACAGCAATGGTGTTAGTTGGGCCAATACTCACACGAAGTTTATTGCTGACTGTTGCTGCAGTAACAAAATCCTTATAAAATGCAACAGCCAAAGCATTTGCAAAACTGCTTGGATCTTCATCCTCGGCAACAAGCCAGGAGTCAATGTAAACATTGAAGTAGAGATTGTTAAGACTGCTACTTACTATATCACAGAAGTGAAACCTAACAAGATACTGAAAACCTGGATTCACATTGAACTCCCAGGTCACGTTGAAGTTGCTGTTGGGATCATTCTCTGAGTTCATTCTAATGGCAGTACCATACACAGCATTTGGAGCAGAATCCTGAGTTGCCCCACCAGCTACATACTTGACAGCTGCAATATTGGACACGTTGGTAGCAAGATTATTTCCAACGAGATAACTTTTGTCAGGAACCCAAGTTCTCCCAAGGGTATCATTCTCAAAGGAAACTGTTGGTCCACCCATGTTCACCCTATAAACTGTTTCCAGTGCCTGCCAGGACAGGCCTTTGAATCTCCCCGCTGGATTAAAAGTCTCGGCATCATCTGTAATGAGCTCATCAGGAACTGAAACGACTTCCAAGGCATTTAAGAAGGCGAATGAATTGCCAGAGGGAGTGAAAGTGATAACAAGATCCTTCGAGGTTACATTAGCTGAAAATTCTTTGACAACAGAAGTCTTCACACTGAAATTGCTGAGGAAGACATGGTTTGGGGTGGAAACATCAAAACTCGCACCGCTCATGTCATAACTACCACTAACAAATGGATTGAAATACAGGCGAATCCAATGCCTCCCAGGTTGACGAATCGAAAAGGAGTACTTTGAGGTTCCGTCAAAGATTCTTGCTGTTTGATAAAGTGGTGAATCATCTCCGGAAGTGACAGATTTCGAACTACTTGCCAAAGTGCTTTTCGGGGTTGAAAGAAAGATTGAGGCAGAGTCATCAGCAACAAAAACACGGCCACCCACTGTAGTATTGGTGGGTGATCCACAATCTATAAGATAATTGTCTACAGGGGTAAATCCACTAGACAAAAATGCCAAGATTAAGACTGTAAGAAGTACACAAATGACAATTCTAGATCCTCCACCACCCATCATTTCAAAATCTGGAACTTTATGGTGGAACAAAGGAAATATGGGAATTTATTGAGCTTTAAAATAGAAAATAAGGATTCTTATCAAGGCAGAGCACTAAGTTTGCACTAGTAATCAATAGCAAAACAACAGAAACAAAAATCCATGAAGAGGGCTGAATAAGGAAGTGAAATCAAAATCCAAGATTGTATAATAAACCAAAATCAAGCAAAGAAGTTGTGCTTATTAGTTGCAGATATGGAAGAAATCTAAACAGCAATGGATAGAATTGAATAAGAAAGAGTACAAATCTAAAGTTGTCAAAAGCAATACAAGGAAAGGAGCTTGTAGTTGCTGGCAATCACAAATAAATGGAGACTACGAGAGCCCATGAAGATAAGCGAACAAAATTAAAAAGAAAAGATGGCACCTTGAACGAAATTTGAGTTTCAGTGGAGAGATGGAGAGATACCCAGATGGGAAGTGCATGTGAGGAGGACAAAGTAAATCTGGTGTCCTGTGGAATTCTAATAAAGGACTTCGAACTCAAATAAGAGCAGTCAAATCACAAGCTAGTGTGAACTGGATGACAACCCAAGATAACGACAGATTCCTAGATGTTTTATGTTCTGTGCTGAATTAATAAGAAGGTAAAAAACACTTGCACGAAAAAACCAAGGAATTACAATTACAGAGTCAGAACCAGCTAGGGTTTTAGATGGCTGAGGTTTGTTTTGGTGAATTTTGTGAGTAAATGTTATGGGGTGGATGAAACCTCTTCTATTAAAATATGATTTAGGTCAGAAAATTAAGGAATATGGAACATGGGAGTTAGCAGCTACTCCATAGATATGTCATTGGAAACAGGAAAAAAAAAAAAAAAAAGGAAGAAGAAGAAGGTTTGAATATTAAATACGACACATTCATCATTTATATTATACTAGTTTATTATCTGCTATTTCGCTGCGGATTATACCTAAATCTTTTGGAACGTATAAAATAAATATTTAGAATATAGATATTTTTTTAATGTTATTATTAAATTTAGTATAACATTTAAAATTGAAAACTATAAAATTAATTTTTTATTTAATTAAAATTTTGAATTAAATTATAAAAAGTTACTCCGACATTATTAATTGAGCATCTTCAAAGAAAAATATAAAATAAAATAAAATTAATGAGATTAATCATGATCAATTCTCTAAATCCACAATCTATATTATATATTCTACTAAATTAAATTAAGTTTTTATATTTTATTATATGATAAAAATATAAAAATTAATTTATTATTAATTCAATATTAAAAATAAAATTAAATAAAAATCTCAGATTAAAGGATGAGATGAAAAAAAATCAAAAAATAAAAAAATTACAAAAAATATAGAAAAATAAAATTAAATAAAAATTTGATATTATATTATATTATATTATAGGATAGAATTAAAAAAAATCAAAACATAAAAAAAAGTCAAAGTCCTGTTACAATAAAAAGAAGTGTATGCCTGAGGGAGGCTGCAGGCCTGGGCTTGACCCCTTCTTTTTTTTTTTTTTTGGTCTTCTGTGTTTTTTTAAGGAAGTGCTTCAATCAACTAAGACATGACATAAAATTATTATAAAAAAATTAAAAAAAAATAAGTGTAATATCCTCAGTTAAACCATCCCATTTATTATAGTTAATTACTAGTTGGGTAAGCAATGGAAATGAGTTATATACACAAGGGGACATAAATTAAAGAAACTAATCAGATTTAAATGTATTATTTCACCAAAAAAAGAAGAAAAAAGATACATTCAGCACTAAAAACTTACACCAAATGTTGCCTTAGAAGACACTATTCAAAGCTGCACAAAGGTACTGATAATGGTGTGTTTCTTCTTTAGCTATAACACGGGATTTATTAAAAAAAATTCGACCTAAAAAAAACAGATGTTGAGAATATGTTAGTGTTTTTAAAAAAGAAAAAAACAATATGATACTTTGGTTATTAATTTAACTGGATTTATTAAGCTTTTTATATTAAAATAATATGAATAAAAAATACAACGAAAACAATTAAAAAAAACAACGAAAAAAAATACGAGTCAACTTAGGTTAACCCACTTACCCCGCGACCTTGGAAACACGATTAAGATAACGTATTAGAAAGGAAAGTGAAAAAAAAAACACGAATATCAATTCATAATAAATTAAATGTTGAAGAAATAAATTGAAAAAAATTAATTTTAAAAAACTAAAAAAACAAAGTCAACCCGTTTTGAAACCTGTAACCTTGATTATGAGCCCGAGACCAGCCCCATAAAAGAAAAACCCTAAAAAATAACACAGAAAATTTTATATCAATAAAATATTGAGGGATGAAATTCAAAACAAAATTCAATTAGAAAAGAAAAAGACAAACAATAATTTAAAGAATGATGACCAAGTTTGATATAAAATTAAATGAAACCAAATGATGAGAGATGAAATTAAAGAAAAAAATCAATCAAAAAAGATATATAAAAAAACAAAAAACAATAAAAAAATGAGGATCAAATTGGATACAAAAAGTAAATGAAATGACACCTTTATATTTTGGTAAGGAGAAGGGAGAAAAAAGAAAAACAAAAAGAAAAAGTTCACCGAAGCCCAACAATTGTTCCGCTATGTACACGCGCAACACTAATGGAAAGACTATGACGAGATGCTTCCAACGCCACCCTTGAAAGGCGATGTTTGGATGTGGGACGAAGTCGAACATGTCACCCACTCGCTGGAGCGTATGTCGCCCACACCAATAATATTTTGTAATAATATTTATGTTTGTTAAAAGATCAAATCGCCCCTTGGTCAACTTGTTAATAACTAAAAAATCAGTTTGAAAATACAAAAAAGCTTTTGCATGTAACTTGACAAAATTTGCTTTTAATGGTAATATAATCTTTATATTGTGTTTTTAAAATGTAAAAAGACCGAATTAACCTCTATCAACATGTTTACAAGTTTTCACTTTTAAGGGTAATATAGTCCTTACACTGCATTTAAAAGATAAAAAGAACATTTGTCTTCGATTAATCTCATAGAAAGTTCATTGGTTTTTTTGTTGGAATGATAAAATGGTAATTACACTATTGTAGTAAGTAGTGATATGTAGCTAGGGACTAATGAATTCTCCATGCCAATCATTTTTTTTAATATTCATGTGTAACTGCAATCGATCTTTTTCATTTTCAAAAAGTTTACATATTTAGAGTGCAAGATTCCCATTTAGAACCATTGTGTTTTTACAATACTACATATTAACATATTAGATTTACATGGAACACATTTCAACTATAATACCTACTCATTCTCTATGACGTTGGAAATGAAGTTTTGCTTTCACTTCATTTTTGTTGTAGTGCTTTGAAGACCTTCTCTGATTGAAGTATATTGTCATTTATAAAGTAGTGTGTTTGACTGGTAAATGCTCAGGAAAGATATAAGTGAAAAAAATTGAGAAGGAAGAATGATGATGTCCAAAAACCCATAAGGTTTATGTAACAAGTTATATAGTTTATGGGAAATGACTAATCAAGATGTTCAGGTAAATAGTTTTCTTCTTCTTAGCTTAAGAAGCACCAAATTAATAGTAAAGCTCTAAGTACCTGCAAAAACAATCTTAATCTCACTAAAGACCCTCTGATGATAAAGTCATTAACTTTATAAGAAAAACAATAAATGACTTAAAAGAGCTTTTAATTCCAATAACAAGTTATGTTTATTCTTGTATTTTAGGGTAATTAATACTCTTAAATGTATACAAGCTATTAAGTTATGAAAAGGTTCTGCACTTCTTACCTGGATGGTTCAGGGGGTATTTATACCCCATGAACCTTATCGTTTTTAGAGAAGGAAGGCTTGAAAAGTCTTGTTTTTTATGGCATTAAATAAGGAATAAATATCCCCTACATATTATTAATGATATGATAAGTGTGGTGGGTCCTTTAAGAGACCTTTTGTACATCTATAAGTGTAAGGAGATCATTACTTCAAATATGAATACATGTAATTGTTTTAGAAGTGGGATTTCTTAGTTTTGGATACTTAAAACCTGTGATGTAACCTAACCTAAGTTAAATGGTATGATGGTTTATCCAACTCATAACACTTTCAATTTAAATATTCATCTAAGACTTGACATATTGCCTTGGATTTAACTAATTGTTAAATCCAAGTATATTAGATCTGGTATCTCGCCAATCCCATGTTTTCTTAGGTTCAGCTGACAGCTGAACCCAAGTATGTTGGGTCTAGCATCTCACTATACCTATATGACCTAAATATGTTAGGTTTGACATCTTGTCAGGTCCATGTTTCTTTGGGTTCAGCTGACAGCTGAACCCAAGTTTAATGGATTTGGCATATCACCAACTCCAATATACATTGGGTTCAGCTAATCACCGAACCCAAATGTGTTGGGTTTGTCATAACATCATACCCATGTTCTCTTGGGTTTAGTGGATTGTTGAACTCAAACGTATTGGGTCTAGCAATTCACAAGGCCCGTATTGTCTAAGGTCTGATATATCATCAGACCCAATCTACACTGAATACCAAACCCAATTGTTTTAGGGTCTAGAATATCACTAGACCCACCTTGGTATAAACCTTTTCAAGTCTAAAAAAGATACACCAAAATTAATTATTTTATCGATTGCCCCTCAAGCCTTTAATGTGTATCACGTATAAAGGCTTAAAAGATGTCTTGGGAGACTACCAATCAAGATACGTCTTATCTTCCTTTATGAAGAAGCGTTTAAGCCTTTAATGATTTGAAAGGATTTCCTAGGGAAGAGGAAGCAAACATCTTGGGAAGATTACCCAACAACATGTAATAAATATTTGTTGGCTTTTAGCCTTCCTAGGGTTATGATGAAATGCCATCTATCCTTCATTTATTTCTGGAGAAGGTTGGCTCGTATATAAAAACCTTTATTCATTTTAAATTGTATTTTTTTTACTTCTACTAAGATTTTTATCTGTTTCCTTAACTTAGAAGGTTTAAGATATAATAACAAGATTGTTTTATCGTAGAAGAATTTTTCTTGTTTAGGCAAACCAAATCTCTATCTTCTTCTTTTCTTGTAAGCTTTTTATTTCAGTTTTTCTTCCTTACTTTAAAATATTCAGAATGACTTCTAGAAAAGTGAAGAATGAAGTATCCCTTAAGAGGGATTTTACTTTTAGGTCAAAAACTAGCAGCATTCGTCAGAGATCATCGGCCATTAGGATTAGCCCACAGTCTAGAATCGATACTTCCCCAACTTCCCTTTTAGAAGAATGGAATACATAAGTCCTTAAGAGGTTTCAAGCCTCAAAGGGAACAAACGTGTGCCCATGATTCCCACTGATAATGTTCAAAGCACAATAACTCCAAACTAATTGGATAAGGCCAATCTCCAACAACTAGGAGATTAAGTAGTCTCGTTACCAGAACTTAGTGACCGTGTTTTAGAAGTCACCAATAAATGCAGTGGGGGAAATTTTTTAATTACATCCCCCATTTATATGTATGATTTTGGGTATTTGTTTCCTTTACAAGGTTTTGTAAATGAAGTGTTTATATATCATAATTTGAGTCTAGCTCAACTCCACCCTAATGGATGGACCATTCTATTTGAATCCGATAAGTTCCTCAGAATGCTAGATGAGGAACCCATAATTAGGGTTTTTAAATAATGCTACACCCTGATCAATAGCGTTGAAAGAGGGCCTTCTTTCCCTTGTTTTTTTTTAAAAAACTTTTCCAACAAGCCAAAGGGGCCTATGAAGGAGACTTTTAAAGGAAAGTCATCTCGCTTAAAGAACTGAAAAGGATAATAGGTGGTAGTGAGCTATAATACCACATGGGACTATACCTATTATTAGAGAGCATCCATAATGGGTGTGAATGCCATGCCTTTCCTCAACACCAATGAAGAAATGGTATGCACTATGCCAAACTCGTTGCACACCCATTTCATGATCAACTGTATAGATAAAGGATTTTATTGCACTGGGATAAAATTTTGCTTTGACATCTTATTTTGGTTTTATGTGTATATTCATTTTATAACTTTTCTTTGTGTAGGGAGTTTATTTAGGAAAGCTGGATCTGATGTTAGTGGATTCTTCATTTCTCGACCTAACCACATCGCTACATCTCCTCGCAATCATGCTTCTTTTATCCATGCTTCTTTTGCTCCTGTCTCTCATGAAGATAGCCTCTCTGAAGATAGTTAGTCTTTGATACATAGATAACAGGTCAGAAGAACATCTCCTATAGACCTTAAAGAGCCCTTCATATATGTCCCTCATGTTAAGAAGGTTCATGAGGATGTCTCTCCTGCTGAAGAGGTTAACGTATTTATCAATCCCGCTAAGTAGATGTGTTCTAAGGTAATAGGGCGTAATCGTTCCCCCTTTTCAGGGGGTGCCTTGGAACCAACCCCAATAACAATGATTCTAGAGGCAACTTCATAATGAAAGAGAAGGATCTTTGTGGCTTCAGATTCTGATGTAGAAGTGGTCCCTCTTCTCCCGTCAGTTTAATCCTTATGCTCATAAGGTCTTCCAACCAATGATCTTATCCCTCGGAGGTGGAAGACGCCTCTCCAAGCTGAACTTGGGTTATGCTTCTCTTTGCTTTCCCAACTCGAGTGAGAAGGAGAAAAATACGATGAAGTCCTTTTTTCATGAAAGTTCCACCTAAGGCTTGGGGGAGTGGAGGTGATGAAAGCCTTGAACAAGCTACTCACCCTCCTCTCTAACATTAAAGATCTTACTAGCCCTAATTATTAGTGTCATCTGGCCATAACTAGACACATGGCCTTTCAAGTATAAACAAGTTTTTAAGTTATTCTCTTTTATCTAATACATTGATTAATTTTTTGAACTGTATTATTTATTTACTTCATGTTATTGTTATGTCAATCTAGACCTTCATGATATGTGCCTAGTCTAAGAATATGTGGGTTGAGGAGAAAAGAGTCATGAATGAGGCCATCGAGTAGTATCATGCTAGCAAGTCTAAGGTGCGTAGGATCAAGAAGGAGAACGTTATTCAGGATGCTGAGATGACCTCTCTCAGAACTGCGTATACTTGATTATAAGAGGAGCTGGGGGCTCAGACATACATCCTGGAGTCTACTAAACAAAAGATGGTTAAAATGTATAACTAGATAGATTTTCTTGAAAAAAGAGGTGGCTAAGCTCAAGGGTATCCCATATGACTAACTCTAGATTACTACAGGCATTCTGTATATGTTCTCTAGGGTCTATGAATCCATTGTAGTTATCCAGAGCCATCTTTGTGGCGATGTAGTCCCTAGGTATGTGGGTGTTCAATATATTTCTAGATAAATGAGAGTTTCTAATTTGGTGAGGGTTGTAAACATCCTCCAGGAAAAAATTTTCTTCTAGCTGCTTATCACTTTTACACCTATAAGGCTCTGAAGAGCTTGAAGTTTCTGGTGTAGAGTGGCCTGATACATGGATGACTCATTTTCTTCGATATCTAGAAAAGCTTCTTGAAAAGCCGCTTTATACCTAAACGTTATGAAGGCATGTATGTTCATTATAATGATTTGATGACATATGAGGCTGACAGCCTTTCTTAAACTCATTCTGCCCATATTCTTTTAGGTAGTGTAACCGTCTACAGACACTAGATGGAGCTTATTGCTGGGAAGGTGATTGGTGAGATGAAGGGACTTGTCAAGGTTGGACTAAAACTTACTGAGGTGGATTTTCTCTCATTTATTATGTTGCCAATACTGTTTAGGTAAGGAGCTGCACCTGGTCTATAAGTTCTTTGATTATTGGTTGTGCAGGAGTATCTGATATGGCAAAGAGATTAGTAATTCATCCTATCCCAGGAGTGTCTTGATTGTCTACCATTGATGATTATGAGTATGGGGAAAAAGTAATCAATAGGGTTATCTATGACTTTTTAAATAGTTCTCTACAGACAACGTATCTAATGATGTCCCAAAACCTAAAATGTTTATGTAACGGGTTATTTAGTTTATGGGTAATGGCTAATCAAGATGTTCAGATAAATAGCTTTCTTCTCCTTAGCTTATGAAGCACCAAATTAATGGTAAAGCTCTAAGTACTTGAAAAAACAACCTCAGTCCCACTTAAAGACTCTCTGATGATAAAATCATTAACTTTATGGAAAAGACAATAAATAACTTAAAAGAGTCTTAAATTCTAAGAACAACTGATGTTTGTTCTTGTATTTTAGGATAATTAATACTTTTAAATATATGCAAGCTATTAAAAAATAAAAAGGTTATGCACCTTTTACCTGGATGGTTCAGAGAGTATTTATATCCTTTAAACCTTGTCATTTTTAGAGAATAGAAGGATTGAAAAGTCCTTTACTTTTGGTGGCATTAAATGAGGAACAAATATCCCTTACATATTATTAATGTGATAGTAAGTGTGGTAGGTCTCTTAAGAGACCTTTTATACATCTATAAGTGTACGGAAACCATTACTTTAGATAAAAATATTCATGTCATTGTTCTAGAAGTAGGATTTCTTTGTCTTGGATACTCAAGACCTGAGAAATAACCCAACCTAGGTTAAAGGGCATGACGATTTATCCAACCCATAACACTTTTAGTTTAGATGTTCATCTAAGACGTGAAATATTGCCTTGAGTTCAGTTGATTGCTGAACCCAAGTATATTGGGTCTGACATTTCGCTAGACCCATGTTTCCTTGGGTTCAAATAACAGTTGAACCAAAGTATGTTGGGTCTGGTATCTCTCCAGACCCATGTTACCTTGGGTTCAATGGACGACTGAACCTAAGAATGTTGGGTTTGACATTTCAGCAGACCCATGTTTTCCTAGGTTCAGTTGACGGCTGAACCCAAGTTTATTGAATTTGGCATATCACCAACCCCAAGATACATTGGGTTAGGTTGATCGCTGAATCCAAGTGTTTTTGGTTTGGCATAACGTCAGACCCATGCTCTTTTAGGTTCAATAGATTGTTAAACCCAAATATATTGAGTCTAGATGTAACATCCTCAAATTATAAAGTCATGAAATCTCAAACATTTCTTTACGATTGTCAAGTATTGAATAATATGTCTAAGATTATAGAATTTTTTTTTGAAAATTTTGTCAAAGTTTCCTCTATTTTTATTGGTACCAAGTTATCAACAACACTTCTATTATATGTCATTACAACTTCCATCTTGATCCAGTCATCCTGGATCACATCCCATTCATCAATCAATCTCTTAATATTTATACTTATCAATATATTCAAGTCTCATAATATCAATTAATAAGTCAACATAAAAGAATTACTAAAACAAATTGAAAAATAAACAATTTCATCACTAAGGAGTAAAAAACCAATTAAAATAAAATTCCATGTAATTACTTCCTAACTTAATCAAGTAAGCTTAAAAACATCTAAATCAAACATTAAATCCAAACTTTTAATGCTTACCAATTGACTTTCTTTCAATTTCTCTTCTCTCCCAAGGTTAGCCAAATTCCCTCTCTCAATTTCTCTTTCCTTCACTTGATTCTTCCTTAGATTAGTGTTTTATAAGTTGAACTTTGTAAGTTTACAAGGTTATTCTCTTACTTTTCTTATTTTTTCCATGGTTTTTATGTTTTCCCCTTACTTTTCTCTCTTTCTCTCTCGTCTTTTCTTTTCTTTCTTTTCACATTCTGCTTCTACCTAGTCGGCAGCATATAAAAGGAAGAGAGAACTGATTTGTTTTATTTTTTAATGGCAAATAACCATTTTGCCCTTAATGAGTTATTTTGCTTCTATTTGACGGTCCATATTTTTTTTGTTAGCACTACCAAGCTCTGTTAATCCTAAATTTTAACCAAATTTTATTCAGTGTATTTTAAGGTCTCTTGTAAAATTTCAGCTCAATCTGATGGTCGGATTGAAAATTACACCCAATAGCATAAAACTGGTCAAATTGTAATTTTTTGTCAAATTTCTGAATTTCTCCAAAAATTATGAAATTTTAACCCAAGCTAAGATATCATATTAGAAGACTCCACGTAAATTTTTAGAATTTTCTGATATCCCGATCGAGAATTACAAATTTATTTTTACATAAAACTAATCAATTTATGATTTTTCATCCAAATGGTTTACACTAGTTGTGTTTTGGATCTGATACATCATCAAATTTAATTTATATTGTGTTCGCCTAATTATCAAACCCAATTGTTTTGAGATCTAGCATAGTACCTATGCCAAATCCACCTTGTTATAGACCTTCGGAAGTCTAAAACAAATACACAAAAAATAATTACCATATAAAAGAGAGAGAGAAGAAGGTAAAAGTTGAGAATTTCATAAGATCTTTAGATTTCATTAATCATGTACTTTAAAACTTTGTACCAACTTTATGATTGATTTTGAGAGCTAGTAAACTTGCGGAATGGAATATATAGTTTTTTTCTTCAACAATATAATTTCTACCAACTAATCACGGCACGTAGTGAGACTCGCCTACAAATCTTTATCTGAACTTGAGTGGAAGTCTCTATTTTTAATTTCCACCGAGAGAAATGATGCAACACAACACGTAAATGAAGGCATGACTCGAGGGGGCGATCTATAAAAAATGAGAACAGACAAACCATTCGTCTCTTTCAATGCCACTCTCAATTTCCCCGAAGACAAGTTGCCTGCTCTTTTTGTTCTTTTCAACTTCTCGTTTCAGAATTTGGACTATCCGAAAGGGATCCTTTCCCCTGTGGATTCTCCTCTTGGTAATTTCATTCATCAAAACTCCTACATGCTGGAAATATGTGAATGCGGCATTACATTTTGTTTAAGCTACGACTGGAATTTTATTCTGTTTGAAAATATAGTTACGGTTATTTTTTAAAATATTGTTTATTTAAAAAGCATCAAAAAAATATCTTTTTATTTTTAAAAAATTATTTTTGGTATCAACACATAAAAATGATCGGAAAACACAAAAAACATATTAATTTGAAGCAAAGAAAAAATAAAAAATTTTAATTTCTTTCAAAAACGTTTTTGAAACGCAAAAACAAACAGGGTATTAACACAAAAATTAGGACAGAAAAATTGTTTTAGAATTTTCTTTATTTAGTTTTCTTATTATTTTAGGATTGTTTTTCCTTTTCAAGGTGGGTTTAACTCCTATTTAAACACTTTGCAAGTTGTTTTTAGAATATTTTTTTAAGAATTATTAAATTTCATAATATATCAAAAAATAGTTTTTTTTTCTACCATTTAAAATTGTAAACCTAGAATTTGAGAAACTCTAGTCTTATATCTTGCTATAAACTAAGTACGTAAATATAAATATAGCCCCACACGGTGTTGGGTGACATATGGAGACCTAACATGGTGCTTTCGACCAACAATGACATTTAGGCATGCTGGGTGACTTGAAAAATTGGAAGTGATATGTGCATTTAGCCCATGATGCAGTAATGCAGACGAGATATAAAATCTGTTTGTTTTTGTATTTTAAAATTTAATTATTTTATATTATTTTTATATATTAATATCAAAAGTAATTTTATCATGCCTTGCCTGTAAATTCTTAACTATACAACCTTTGCCCTTCACCAGACATCCAATTACTGGTCGATACAAGGACCAATCAAAATGTTGTTTTTTTTTTTTACAACCAACAGGCATGAAGATTCTTTGCCTCATGAATACTCAAATTTATTTACAATAATGGAACCTAAAGCTAGGTAAAAGAGAGCACAAAAGCAAACATGGAAGAGAGAGACAGAGAGCACAAGGATTTTATATTTGTTTTTCTATTTTCTATCTTTTTTTGAGAGAGAAAGTATGTTTGGTATTATAGTAGTTTTTTTTGCGATTATAGTTTAAAAAAATTATTTTATAAAAATCATTTTTGGTTGAGGTTGGTTTCATATTTATATATGTTTGGTTAAAACTATGGTTGAAATTGAGATTAAATAAAAAGTAGTTTAATGTGTTTGATTAAAAATGTTTTTTAAATTGAGGTTATATATATATATATATATATATATATATATATATATATATATATATATATATATATATATAGTTTT
>Ga0307515_10008853_pt1 | contig 19542 bp, 5 predicted proteins | sample 17_EM_MG_FD_194513 | JGI IMG/M metagenome (GOLD analysis project Ga0307515, IMG submission 194513) | Populus trichocarpa ectomycorrhiza microbial communities from riparian zone in the Pacific Northwest, United States - 17_EM | ecosystem: Host-associated > Plants > Roots > Unclassified | place...
TCTTAACGGTTTAGCTATTGGCCTAGAATTAGTTCAGCCTATAGCTACAGCTATAGCTACAATACCGCCCGGAACGCAGATACCTACCCCTATAACACCTTAACTATTTGTTGTATCTATACCCCGGCAAGCTGCACTAACTGCCTCTACCCTCCCTCTAGCAACTGCTCCTACCCTACCACTAGCTGCTCCGCTAATTCCACCAGCTATTCCAACTGCCGCACCACTAGTTGTCCCAATCGCTGCACCGCCAGCTACCCCGATCGCTGCCCCTGCTACCCCTACTACCCCCGCTGCCCCCACTGCCCCTACTACCCCTCCCGGTCCTTAATCCTCTAATTATAACCAATTGCTATAGTTGAGAGAGCAGTAACTATAGCAGCTGTAGTAACTACAGCAGCTATATATATATACTACCTAGGCCAACTGTGCCTAGTATGGAGTAAGGACCTAGGCAAAGACCTAGATATAGTAAAGAGGTAGCCATAATTATAAAGATCTATATAGACAACCAGAAGGCTTGCTAAGGAGTTCCTACCTATAGAACTGCCGTCTTAAACCCTAAAGAAGACTTGTCTTAGTTAATTAATAAGTTACAATCTTCAACCGTTATATAAGAGAAGAAATACCCTAGTTAAGGAGCGTATACTACCTTTACGGATTGCCGCTACTATAATTAAGACCAAGGCCGAAACCACGACCAAAACGACCGAAACTTTAGCCGCAATCGAACACCCTACGGACGCTATAATAAAGGAGTGGGTTAAATAAACGAACTGTAAAGTATTGCCTGGGTATATAGTAGGGAGTAGGCAATACCCTTATATAGGAGAGAGAGAGAGAGACGAACCGATGGGGGAGGAAGAAGGCTGTAAGCCTAAGGAGCTTATAAGGGGTGGCTAAGGCCTAGCTAAAGGCTAGCCTTAGCAGCCCTAAGAGCTCCTAGAATATAGCTAAGGATTAAAAGAGAAGCTATTGCGTATGGATAGGAAAAGCCTAGCTATTACGTATACGCTACGAGTAGTCTAGAAGACTTAACTTTAGAGCGTAGATTAGCCTTCTTTTTAGAGTTGCTCTAGTGTCGGAACGTTAATCACGTGACGTAGTTACGAGACTACAAAGCGAGACTAACTGTCTAACCTTAGAGCAACCCCTTTCTTTAGACTATTAATTAACTACCAACTTCAACATAGCATACGTACCACTACAAGTGATATTCGTGCACGTTGATAATGCGAGTATACCGACACTTAAATCTCTATCTAATATAATCTTGCTTAGTACTCTATATCTTATAAACACTTCCTTAACATAAATTCTAGCGACATCTTCTACTAATATCTCTTCTGTACATACTATAAAGTATCCCCACTTTATAAGCTTATCTACTATTACTAAGATTATATTATAATCTTATCCGGTAATAGGATCTCTTAACTTTAGTAACTTAATAATAAAGTCCTATAATATAATCTCCCATAATCTTTTTAGTATTTTAACAGGTTATAGCCCTCTATACGGCTTATACCTTATTAGTTTATTTCTTTAGCAATCTAGATATTCCTTTATAACTTTTTATGCTAAGCCCTAAATTCCATTAATAATATACTCCTTTTAGAGTCTTAACACTAAGCCTATAGCTCCATTATATCCTTAAGTTAATCCCTTATAGAAATCTTCTATAAATTGCTCTACTATACTCTTTAGGATATACTTTGCTTCTTAGTTTTTATATATATCTATCTATAGATCTTCTAGCTATACTTCTAGAATTCTTTACGCCTAAAAGCTCTCTAATAACTCATAAATTTTCTCTAGTTCGTTATTTTCTTAAGTTGCTGCAATTTTCGGATAGTTATATCTAATCAATCCGTCTATATCTCTTCGCAGTAAAGCCCCTAATGGCTTCTTATCATTTTATAGTTCAGCTTTTTGGCTTAGAGCGTCTGCTCTTGTATTATCTATGCCCTTAGTATACTAAATCTTAAAATAGTATTCTATAAGCATCTCTGCCTATTTAACCTATCTTTAGTTAAGTTCCTTTATTATTAGGAATCCCGTTAGGTTCTTATAATCCGTCTTAACTATAAATAGTTTCTTTATGCCTTATAAGAATGCTCTCTATTCCTTTAATACTATAACTATACCTAATAACTCCTTATTGTAAATGTTATAGTTTAACTCTAGCGGTGTTATTTTCCAACTATAATATACCACTAGGTGCTATCTATCTTAATATTTCTATATAAAGTATACCCCTAGTATATAGTCTAATGTATTTATTTTTATAACCGTTTCTAGTCCTAGTTAATAAATCTTAAGAACTGGCTCCTAGGTAAACAACTTTTTAACTTTCTTAAAGAGTTCCCTTTATTCCTCTCCCTACGCCTATAGTTCTTCTTTCTTCATTAATCACATAAATGATTTAATATTTTTTAACTATTACGCTATAAACCTTCTACAGTAATTACAAAACCCTAAGAATAATCTTAACTATATAACGTTCCCTAGTTCTTACTAATTCACTATAGTCTTAATTTTCTTTAGATCTATACTAAGTTGGCCTAGTTTAATAATAAATCTAACAAAATCGGTCTTCCTAGTAAAGAACTCATATTTTTTAATTACTACTAGCATCTGTTCTTCTTATAGTCTCTTTAAAACCCATTTAACGTATTCTCTATGCTCTTCCTTAGTCATTAAGTAGATAATAATATCGTTAAGATATACCATAATGAATTCATCTAAGTATTCTCCTAATATATTGTTAATACGCTTTTAGAACGTCGCTAGTGCGTTTATAAGCCCAAATTACATAACTAATAGTTTATACAGTCCTTCCTTTAACCTAAAAGCTGCCTTCTATTTATCGCCTTCCTTAATTCTAATCTAATAGTACGCCTATCTTAGATCTATCTTTATAAAGATTTACGCGTTGCCTATTCTGTCTTAGATTTCGCTAATTAAGGGTAAAAGATATCTATCCTTTCTAGTAATGCTATTTAACTATCTATAGTTAATATACAGCCTTAGTTTGCCATTCTTCTTTAGTATAAATAGTACTAGATAACCTATTAATAACTACAATAGTCTAATATATCCCCTTTATAGATTTTCCTAAATAAACTCTTTTAATACTCTACCTTCTTCTTTAGTAAGCTTATAAATTAGAAAGAACCTTAAACTTATTCCTAGTTCTAACTCTATCTTATAGTCCTATGCTATATACTCTAACAGCTTTTCACTTTCTAGTAACTATAGTTTCTTACCATACTTATAGTATCTTTTTAGTACATAACTTAAGCCTCACTCAGTCTCCTTATATATCGCTCTAACTTAGTACTATATTAACTTAGCTTATTATTATATCTTACGTCATTAAGTATCCCTAATATTAATCTAACCTATAACCTAATTAATCCTTAGATTATATTCCTATAACTAAGGCATTTTTAGTACTACCTTATTATTCCCTAATAGTAATATATTAAAAGACATCTTAATCTATCTCCCTTTAATAGTTAACTAAATAGGTCCTATTTTAAGATTAATAATACCTCCTCTATAGGCTATCGGATCTCCTAAAATTATCACTAATAGGTGAAAATATTCTTTTTCCCTATATAGTAATCCCATTCTTTTAACTGCTATTAGCGAGATATAGTTCCTTATTACTCCACTATCTATTAGTGCCTTAAACTATTAATCTTACCACTTAACTTATAAATTTAGGTGTTGTCCTTAAATTCCTTTAAGGGTCTAAGGTTCTACCACTAGTTCCCTCTAATCCTATAGGCCTCTACTTTTCCCAATTATTAGCTGCTTAATCCTATTTATACTTAGTCCACTTTTAGCCAATACTTAGTTTGCTTTTTGTCTTTAATATACTATAGACACATATTCTTTAGGCATTCCCACTACTATCGTTTATTTAGGCATTCTTCCGTAAAAAATCTTCCTAGTTAAAGTATTAAGTCCCCTTAACTTTATACTTCTACTAAGTGCCAACTATATATATACTTAATATTTTAATATTTCGCCTTATTTAATAACTAGTATATCCTCACTAGGTACTTCTAGTTCTTATCTTTAGGTGCTCTATATATATTATATATATTATCCACGTATATAATCTATACCAATATATAATATGCTTAATATCTTAAGTTAACTCTTAGTTTATCTTTATCCTTAAGTTTAAACCTCTTTTATATTAATCTAAGCGTTATAACTTTATTTATAGGTACTATAATTTACCTCTCACTCCTCTAGTCCTCTAATTACTCCTTTAAATCTTTTAACGTTATAATTAAGGCTCCTTTAATATAACTTATAGCCTTTTCCATAATCAGGTAGTCTTAGATAACTTTTTCATCTAACTATATATAGAAATCTTCCCACTTATCATTATATCTTTATCTATACCACCTTTAGTACAGCTACTAAATTATATACGGCTCGTCCATAAGGAAGTATCTTTTCATTACTATATTATAACAGCCCTTTATATATTGTTCTTCGAACCTAGTTAGAATCCCTAAATCCTCTTCTTATTTCAGTTTAATAAGCCACTTAGCTCTTAATATACCTACCCTAGGCCTATTAGTAATTCTTTATATAGGTACTCTATCCCTTATACAACCTAGTATACTAGATCTCTTATCTAGTTTCTGTTCTTGCCATAAGGTAATTCTTATTCTAAATTCCTCCATAGTTTCTTTCTTTTCGCGTCTTATAAGTAGATCCTTAAAGTCTTCCTACTTCTTAATCTTAATATTAGTTCTTTAATCCTTAGGCTAAACACTATATTTACCTAGTAAGTCTTCTAAGTCCATATATCTGTCTTCTAGTTTAACTACTATTTATATTATAGATTCTCTAATCTATAAAGAAGCTCCTTACCTCTTTCTTATAGGTGTCCCTATTCGTACTCTAAATCTTTAGTCCCTTAAATTCTTTAATCCTAAGCTTACTTCTAACTTAAGCTTAGCTCCTACCTTAGTCCAACTAGGCTTAGGTATTCTCATCTTATCTTAAGAGTCTTAAATCTCACTTATCTTATCTTAAGAGTCTTATACCTATAGGAAACTTTATCCTAAGCTTATTTATATATCTTTAAACTAAGCTACTACTCTACTCTATCAGTTTCTGTCCATTATAGGTCCTTAAGCTTACCTTATCTCATCTTAAGAATTTTAGTTATCTCTTATCTCATCTTAAGAATCTTAAGCCTTTAGCCTTTTACCTTTATTAAGTACCGAAGTAGTTCTCTATCCTACTTCTCTTACATCTTATAAAGCGATAAATATCGTGTCTAGTAGGGTCTTAATCCCTACTAATATTCCCTATTCTATAGTAAAATCATCCTTTACTTCTTATATAACATCTCCAAGGTCTACATACTCTTAGTAAGCTACCTTTATCGCCTTATTATTATAAAATATTTCGCCTACATCAAATTCATTATCCTTAATATCCAATCTGCGAACTAGTTCATTAGTTCCCCTATATTTTAAGGATTTTAGCTCCTATAGCTAATAGCTTACGCCATACTTAGCGTCTTTATAAATTTAGCATATATTATTATAACAAAACGCGAAACTTCTAATTAAACACTCTTTGGTTCCTTACAGTACACTATTATCCCTCTATACGTATATATCTTCTACTATTAGTCTAGTTCCCTTTATTACATAGTAACTCTAACTATCTTTATAATCCCTCACAAAATAACCTTATTTCCCGTAATTTATATAAGCTCTATCTTTAAACTATTAACTTTACTATAGAGTCCGCCTAAACATCTTCTACTACTAAAATCCCTAGTTTAGCCTCTACTTCTTAGTCCTATAATTACTAAATCCTTAACCTCTAGGTTTCTATAGTTTCTTGCTCCATCTCTTATAGGCTTCTTTAGTACTACTTAGGTCCATTAGCTTTACGCCATACTATATTTTCTAATTTAGCTTTAGTTATTACATACTCTACGCCTTATATAACTATAGAACTCTATCCTAGCCTTTCTTAACCTATTCCCTTTAGTAGATCTAATTATTAATCTTAATCGCTTAATCTATTAATTCCCTTAGGGTATCCGCATCTTCCATTAGGATAATTGTGTTCTAGACTTTAGCCTTAAGTCCTTACTTATACTATACTATAAGCGCCCTATTATTTTACTTAACTTATATAGCTAACGTCTAGAACTATATTATATACTCTATTACTAAGGTTTATTACGTAATATTTTAGAGTTTTCTTTCCGCTATAGTTACTACCTCTAGGTCTCCAAACACTTATATAAGTCGCTCTATAAACCCTTCCTAACTTAAGAATATAAACCATACCTTCTAATTAGTGGTCGTTATTCTATTTACCTATATTTCCATAAGGTAAGGCTTAAACCACTTAAGTGCTCTTCCTAATAGGAATAGTCCTATATAGGCTATTTAATCTATAGGTGTTAGTAGCTTTACCCCTTCTTATATAACTTTAAAGTGCATTTACATAAGAAATCCCTTAAGCTTTAATCTCTTTCCTAAGTATCTCTTAATTAATAGTAACTTAATCTTTACTGCTCTAATCCCATTAACCCTTTCCTCTAACGCTATATTATTAGTTATTAACTAGTTAACTATCTCTTATAGTTATCTAACCGTTATAGGTTGCTATAAGTTAGTATTTACCATACTAGTATTACCTAACCTTAAAGTAGTTGCCGCCGTCAATAGCGTCATAGTAGCTGCTTTTAGTGGCATATTATTTAACTTTTAGTGCTTAATACTATAACTAGGTAGTAATTATGTAACGGAACCTTATAATAGGAACTACAGTAAGCTCGTTATTAGGCTAGGTATATAGGTAATATAAGTAGAAAAGTTAACAACGTAATAACAACTAGTGGAGTGGTTGCCTAATAGATTAACTCCAATTATATTCTAAGAATTACTATAAGGAAGAAACTATCTAGGTAGGGACTAAGGGTCCTTAAATACATAACCGTACTCCTATAAAATCCTTCTTATACGTAATATACGTATACTCTATCTGCTCTATTACGGATTATATAGATCCTATAAATTATATAGATCACATTACGTGACCTTGGTTACTATTTCTCATCACATAGCTCTATCGGCTCCATCCTAAACCATGCTTACATTAACTAACTAGCTTCTTCCAACTCTTCTCTAAGTAGTTATAACATTGTATTTAAAGCGTCCGTAATAGCACAAACTATTACCTATATGGATTATAACTATTATATAACCCCGCTTTTATATAAGCAAGTATAGATAAAATATACATCCCCTACTTTATCCCAACTAATCCCTTATTTAGTAGGAGGCCTAATACATAACAAATGCAACGCGTATACTACGGCACAGCTTTTTATAGAGCAGAAAGCCGGAGAGCCTATAATGATAAGAAATCCGAAGTATAATCTTACCTTTACCAACCCATAACCAAGCGCGAGCGTTAACTGCGGCACAGCTTTATAGAGTAAGAGGCCTAGAAACCCGTAATGATAAGATATTTTTAGACTACTTTTACGGTTCTTACGGGTATGTGCTATATATAGGGATAGGCTTTACATACGAGTTAACTAGGGGTATATTAGGGTCTCTATATAGACTTTAGCGTTAGTAATAATATATACTATACCTACTGTTAAAGTTAAGGTATAAGTGTTGTTTAATTATACATTGCCCTTTTTAGGGTTTAGCGCCCTTATCTTTTAACTAACGTCAACACTAAAAGCTTTCTCGCGTCGTCTATAGCTGCCGCCTCCTAAACTTTCCCTTCTCTAATTCCTAGCCGCATTGCCTTATAAAGCTAATTTAACGCGTTTACTACCCTAGCTGCCGGTTTAACGTCTATACAAAGTAAGCATTACCTATACCTCCCTTTAACGTCTTATACTAACACTATTCGCAAGTACGCAACGGTCTCTTAAATAATTGCTTCTCTTATACTTATATGGCCTCTTCCCCTCTTAAATCTACCTTAAGTAAAATTAATTGCTTTTTCTAGCTGCCTATAGCCCTATATTCCTCACTATCTAACTATCTAAACTCTAGAACTAACGCCCTAGACATATATTACTGCAGATACGTTTTACCCCAGCTTTAGCTTCCTCTATCGTTCCCTACTGTTTTAGTTAAATACGTATCTTAACTATAATTTCTAGGATCTGGCTTTGCCGCTAGTCTTAATTTTAAAATCCGTTTTAGCTATATTAAACTCTGCCTTTCTATTAAAACCTTAATTTAATAGCAAGTATTAGGTTAGAAAGGCAGACAGTTAAAATATCTTTAAAGTATTTTCTAATACAGCTATTGCATATATTAGACAAAATCAACTACCTAATAGGATTTGGCCTAAAAGATATCGTTTCTTAGGGAAATTTAGGCTTAGTATGCCTTAATAAATACTCCTAAACTATTATTAAATCCCTTTATACCGAGGAAAATATGGACTTTATTACGATTAAGAAGAGGATTTATAAGTAATTTGGCGAATATAGAGGACACTAAGGAGTTCTATCTTATTATGGATCCTATAAATTAGGCATCCGCATTAAATATACCCCTAACCATAATCTCTAATCTTTCCTTAAGAAGCGCATAAATAACATTAATGTTAGGCAACGGCTCTACTAGGCCACTTAACTTACAGAATCTTTAGGTTTCGTCTATTATATAGGCGTCATTTATAGAGACCTAACGTCTAAAAACGTATTCTTAGATGAGAATCTAAATGCTAAATTAGTGGACTATACTAGTTCTTTATTAAATGGTTCTCCTCTTCTTATTGCGGTAATAGCTAGTTATTAATATCCCAAATTAGCCCTATTTATTAAAGGTAGCCTCTTTACATTTAGCTCTATATTACATAAAATTATAACTAAAGTCGCTCCTTACCATATATTATCTAAGGCAGATATTTACGCTTAGTATTTAAAAGGCGAATTTCCTAAAACTAAGTCTCTGCAAGCAATTAGAAGTATTATTAGAAAATACTAATAAGGCCAATATAATGCCTCTAATACCGTTATTTAAGATTTAAAAGGTATGTTTACTTTAAATTTTATCTTATATAACTAATTTAATAATATAAAGGAGCATAGCGGAACGAATTTTCCTCGGTCTTTCCTACTACCGTTCTCCCTAATTTGGTTTTTATCGTCATAATTATAGCTATTACAGCTTTAGCACTTCTTATCCCAAGATTAACACGTGGGCTTAATTAGTTACAAAGTAACATATACTAGAATAGGTGCTTTTTATTAATAAGAGTATAGACAGCACTAACTTAGGAAAGACATCTTAGACAAGATTTATTTCTTTTACTTATCCTAAGCCAGATCTTCTTATCATTCTGCCCTTTTACTAGCTTGGAATCCTTATAAGGGTATCTAGTAGCATTTACTATATTACACTTATTATATCTTTACTTCGAAATTATATGCTTTATAGGCGCCGTACACTAGTTATATTTTTCAGTATAATTAATATAGTGGCACATTGCCTTAAGATATAGTGTAGTCCCTTAGGCTATTAGAATTTAGTATATAGGGTAGAGATTTTTTTCAGGCTAACTATAACTAAGTATAATAGTATAAAGTTATTTAGAAACTAGGGGAATATACTTTACCTTTATATATATTAGTTTTTATATAAAGGTAACAAATTAACATAGGCCTTAAGTCTGCTTTTAACACGCATATAAGTCTACTACTTTAATTAAGCCGTGCATATACTGCACTTAAGCATCTTTTATATGCATTGTACACAACCTATAAGCAGCGGCGTAGTTAAGGGAAAATGAAAGTCGGAACTAGGGAAGCGGACGACTAATTCCTACTAACCACTAATATAATATATCTTAACTAATTTAAAGTTATCCTAACCGTAGGGATACTAACCTTTAATTAGTAGCAACGGTAAGTTTATCTATATTAGTTAGCCCCTAGCTAAACTATAATATTACTTCCTAGCGCAAAATTAGGATTATTTGGGTACTGGTATAACCCTACATTTTACCCCACTAAGAGGTAAGGAATATCCAATAATATATACCCTTGGCTATTAGTTTAATAACTACGTATTTATCTATAAGGGATTTAATAAAGAGTATATGCAGAATGTCTTTAGCATAGGTATCCGCTCCGACTATCTACCAGCCCGTCCCGTTATTTACTCGCCCCTAAATTAGCTTATCTTCTTTCCCTACGCAAGGTTGCCATATAGGGCAGAGCTAAAAGCGGAGGGAGGCGTATAAAGGCGGCCCTAGGGGACAGTTCTAGACCCGGGTTCAAAATAGGCCCACAACCAATTTTTCGTCTAGACTTAACAAAGAACATTAAGGCGATGCTTAGGGTGGATGTTATTAGTATATTTGCTAATAGTAGTTCTATAGTCTCCTTTAAAACGCGCTACTACTTTCTATTATTAATGATTAGTTAAGAGTATTTTATATTAAAACTATATTTATAAATTACAGTTATAAAGTCCGGGTAATAAGACCTTGGAATCTAATATAAACTACGTTTTATAAAATTGTAATCTAAAACCTAAGACTTTAGGGTTACAAATTAATTAATTTAATTTAATTTAATTACCTGCATAGAGTATATTTTATACCATAAAGCTTTCTACAATAATTATACTAAACTTCGTCCTTTAGCTTTTAGAAATCTATAAACAGCTAGAGAGTTTATATTGTTAAAATATAGAAATAGAGCAATCGCGGCCAAATGACTTTATGTGTTAGTTCTTTAGGGAACAGTTACTTATAAAAATCTATATACGTAAAGTGAAGTAAATAACTTAATAGATATTAGCCGCGATAAACTAAATCCGCCTTCTAAATATCTAGTCAAGTTAGCGAAATTAGTTAATAAATATTTAAGCAAATAAAATCCCTAATAACTCTCCCACCTTACCTAGGCGCGTATACACCAGAACTAAAAGTAAATAAGGTTTTATCCCTAGTATCTACCTAGTAATACTTAAATACAAAACCAACATTTTTTAGGATCCCTTTACTTAATAGCGTTGCGGTTATATATATCCTCTTTTTTATATCTTCTATAGAATTTGCCTTAAATATAAATTTTGTTACTAGTAATTTTCTATGCCTTAGGCCCTAGTACACTAGGTATATAGTAAAGGCGTTAAGTTTTACCTTATATCCCTCAGAGCGCCTAACATTATTAGTAAGGGTTTAATATTTACACTTTAGGCTTTATACTTAGATTTTTAGGGCTCTATCTACTTCTTATACAACTCTACTATACTTAGGTTCTTGTCTTAGCCTTATATATAAAGAGTATTACTAAGATACTCTAGACAGCCTGGATTTAATATAAGCGCGACTTATATTAGGTAATTATAAATATAAACTATTATCCTTAAGCACCTCCTTCGGCTAAAAGCCTGTGCTAATAATTATACCAACAATAACCTTATTTCTACGCTTTTCTTATAGAAGGTTTTTGGGGAAAGCGGGGGGAATTTAGCTAGACTTATTTGGATAATACAAATCCTTTAAAACGATAACCCTATCTTTAGGGTTCCGGAGTAATTAAATAAGCTAAAGCTTATAGTTAATAAAGGTATCTCGTAGGTATTTTTTATACTATAGTCTTTAGTACGAAGGCGCGCGGCATTGAATTTGACCCATATTTGCCGAGTACTTTATTAGCGAGATTTTTTCTTAGCGAACCCCACCAAAACTCCCCCACCCACAAAGTATTTCGCAAATTCCAAGACAATTAGTGAGATAGTACTTATGGCTCCACCTACGGTAGGCCAGAAGATCGAATATTTGACCCACCTACAATACGTGCATTCTGCAGAGGCTGCTTAACGAGCTGGAATTAATATAAACATAGCTAAAAAGATCAGAGCACGTGTCGGTGCCTTCCTAGTAAAGTGCGAAGAAGCTGGTTTCCCTACTCCTACGATTAAAGAGCAGGTTGCTAGGAAGCCTAGATTAGGTGCGAAGCCTTAAACCTTAGCTTAAGAGATTACCGACTTACTTAAAAGTTATACGTTAAATAAGAAACAACGGAAGAAGCTTTGGCACGTCGTTGCAAAGGAGGATGGATTCTTCGACTACTACCGCCATACGATTAAGAAAAAGCTCCGCGAGAGAGGCCTCCGCAGAGCTAAAAGTATAAAGAAGTTGGGTCTTACGGACATTTAAGAAGCATAAAGATATGAGGTAGCACTCTCGCGAAAGGATTGGGGTCTAGCAGAATGGAGAATAGTTATCTTCTTAGACAAAGCTTCTATTATTATTTCTGTAAAGTAAGGACACTAGAATATATCACAATTTCCTAATAAACGCTATCATCCTAATTATATCGAACGCCGGTATAATAACTACTTAGAAGCAATGTTTTAGGGATGCTTTACGTACGATTATAAAGGCCCTTGTTATATATATTACCCCAAAACTACTAATTAAAAGCAGACTTACGAAGATATGATTGAGATACTTAATACGAACGAGCTAGAAGTTAAATGTTACGCAGAGTTTACACAACAAGAGAAGGATAAGGAGGCTAAGTGGACAGCTAAAGGGCAGAAATTTCCGTTAAAAAGGGCCAGTTGGGAGATATATTAGAAGAATTATAAGTAGAGGAGGAATGGGCGTTCTAGAGGAGGTGTAGACAATATACGCTACTTATATAAAGTGATTATACCGTACTTAATTCCTTTTTATAAAGAGATTATGTTATAACGGCACGATCTAGATATATTTAAGTATGATTAACCTGGCTATGTCTTTCAGCAAGATAACGCTCCCTCATATTCTAGTAAGTGGACTTTACGCCTCCTTAAGAAAGAAGGTATCCCATTATTAGAGTATATAGGCAGCTCCCCTAATATAAACGCTATTAAGGGAGCTTGGATGCCTATAAGGATTCAAATAACTTAGTAATGGGGTGCCCCTTATACTCTAGAATAGATGGATAGAGCGTGGAGAGGTGCGTGGGATGACCTCCCACAGGCAAAGATTAGAGCTCTCGTCGCTAGAATGGCTGCTATTAATACCCTTATTATAGAACACGAAGGTCGAAATGATTTTCACGGGTAGTACTTAGATTTTAGTGGGGTTCAATCACGATTTAAGGTATTTTTCGTGATGCGCATTTTTACTTTGGTGAGGCTCGCTTAAATATAGGTCAAATTCAATGCCGCGCGCCTTCGTACTGGTTAACTAGAGATAGTCTAAAACCTAATATCATCACTATAGCAATCCGGTCAATTTCTTCTACTTTGGCGATGCGCGGTTTTCGAATACCTATATAGTCTGGCATTTCCCTTATAAGCTTAAGAATCCATTCTATTATAGCGAAGAAAGTTAGGGTCTACAGCGGATTATATTTATTTTAGAAAAGGTCCAGTTCTTCCTTAAGACCGCCTTTTACCGTACTAATTAATTTAGATGCGTTTAAGAAGTCCTTACTAGTTATATTAGTGCAAGTGCGCCAAATAAGCTCTAAGAGCTCTTCTATATTTTCTTTGCGCAGCTCTTTTAGTATCTTAGAAATTATCTTTAATCGGTATTGACTGACCTTTAAACGATATCTCTTTGTGTTTAAGATAGTTCCAGGCAAGAGAACCGTTTTATTAAGTAGATAGTGCGAGCGAGGTTAGAACGCAGTTGTTGCAATAATTCGCTCTTACTAGCCTTAGGAAGGCATTACCTTATACTAAATAAGCGATTCTTAGAATATAATGCCCTAGCCCTAGTATATAACGCTAAGTATAAGTTTTACGTTAAGGATACTAGAGTCTTACTATCTGCAAGGAAGGCATTTCTACGGAGTCTCCGGATAAACCCCTTAAAACTATTTTTCCTCCCTCCACGTTTTTATCGCTTAACGTGGTGATACACATAAACGTATAATTTTTTTTATACTATAGTCTAGGAATATTCGGTCCGGTTATATATATAAGAGATATCGGTATCCATCCCTAATTTAAGCTTAATCCCGACCTAGGCAGAAATATCGTTTTACCCTCCTGTCCTTCCAGGCGTCGCTAGTATATTTTGCATAACTACGATCCTAATATTAATATAAACCTCCTATCTAGAATAGGTCTTAAAGATTACCTTAAAACCGTACCTATTATTTCTTTTTAAGCAATTTAACCTTTAACAAGACAGGCCTTTATAACCCTTTTATTAAGCAATTCTTCCCTTATTCGCTTAGTAACGGTAGAAGGGAATAGTAGGATAAAACCAATAAGTATAACATCTAATACGCCCATTTTGGGAGGGAATCTAAGATCTTTCATAGTCCGTATTATAAGATCGCGCGGCTATACCTGGGGTTTAGGCGATTCAAAGTTTAACTATTAAAATTTAGATCTATTAGCACAGTATAGTGATACTTCTCTTGCACCCATTTTATCCCTTCTTACCTCTATCGCTTTTGGCATTTCTATTTACTAGCGGCCAATTAGAGATATACGTATTACTAAAGGGCAGCTCCAGAAACTAAAGTCCGAGAGGGAAGCGCTCCTTAACTTATACTACCTCTCTATCCACCTTTTATCTACTAGCAAAACTACTTTAAAAGACCGCGACGGTAGGATAAGGTCGTATTTAGTGGCCTATATATAATAGTTTGCGTACTAGGCTCCTAATGGCTAGCATAACGATTTCTCGCATTAAGTATATAGGCATATCTTGCTATCTAAATACCTTTAGCCACTGGCCAACTACGTCTAACCGCGAGAATACCCCTCGCGAACGGCGGCGCCAGGCTATCTATTAAGTGTATTAAGGCTTAGGGATATTAAAGGTCTTACCCTATAATTAATATTCTTGTACTAAAGCAAAACTACAGTCTTAAGCTTTATAATTCCTAGCCCTATACTTATTAAAGTCCCTAACTAGCTGCTCAAATTAGCTAAATAAAGAATTCCCTACTACACGTAACTAGGACCTCTACTACGCGGGACAAAAAAAAGCATAATCACTTTAATAGTGATAAAGATAATCCGACCCTACTACTAAATACATTTAATTTCAAAGACGTGTCTTTATAATTACCTAGTAGAGCAATTAGTATTAGCTTAATAGTTAATAAGTAACTAGTAAATAAATACTATAGTTTTTATTAAGCTAGTATTTACTATAGTCTATTAGCTATCTGCTAAAATATATAAGAATGGTTCCTACATTGCCACAACATTTACTAGGCATCTTTTTTATATCTCCTAGTATTTTATGCACTAAGCTCTCACTATATATTAGAGATAGGTGCACTTATAGTAGACCTAGGTATAATTATATATACTAGTAATAGTTAGGTTAAAAGGATAGTAAATGCCAATAGTAAAATAAACTGACTTATAAATTAGTCTGTAGTTATAGAAGGTTTAACTAAGTTATATTCCTAGAGTCTTTACGCATAGGCTTAGAATTTAATACGATATATATACTTACACCTTATACATTTTAATTCTTCCCCATATTCGTATACTTTCTTTAAACACTTACACACATAGTAATAATATTCCCCTTTTAAAGGAGTTAGTCTTAGTTTCGTTACTTTTAGAATTTGGTTTAGCTTTAACTCGAGTTCTCTTTACTTCTACTTATCGCGGGCGGCAATTTCAAGCTGTTAGCCGGAATTTAAGGCTATATATTATCCTAATTAGCGCTACTAATAGGACCAGCTCTTTTAGTACCTAATTGGTATTCATTATAAGCGCTTAATTATCTTCGCTTTTCCGCTTGACTAGCCTAGCTAGTAGGGGTTAAGGGGTAGATTACTATATAGCTTGCGTAAATTTAGTAAAGTCTTAGCTAAGAAAGTTTCGTTACTATAATATACCAGATATCTTGGGAATTTATTCTCTATAGAGGGCTAAATAGAGGAGGGCTTAATATTAATATGGTGTATATTAATAGTTAACTTTATATATACGCATCCTGCGGGTAACGAGAACCAATAAATACCTATCTTAAAGGCGTTAATTAAAGGGCAAAGGGCGCCGTAGATGTGTATATAGAGGCTACTAACTAGTAAGAGGGGAAGAAGAGGGATTCTATAGGGTAATTATCGCATTCCCTGCTCTAGACACTGGCGGAGTATAGGGCCACTATCGGTATTATAGAAGTGGGAGATCGGTAAAAAATAAGAAGACGCCACTAATACATCTACCGAGCAGCAAAACGCTAAAAGGTTAAAGGGAGAATGCCATATATATAACTGTTTACCTATGCTCTAGGCAGTAAAAAGAAAGCAAAATAAAAGAAATCAATACTATTTAAAACGAGAATTAATAATCCAATAGCTAAATAGCAGGTTTTTCTAGATATATAATATATATTACGGATGTTCCATATAGTAAAAACCTATCTTAAAGCCTAGAGCACGTAAACCCTCTTCTAAATTGCTCTTTCCCAAACCGCTAGGAGATCCCTCTAGCAACTTTAACTGTTTAACCCTTAATTTTACCGCGTTTACATCTTTTACAATTTGCTTCCCACCTTATATTAGTTCTACTCTTTCTAATAGAGCATATAACTGCTTTTTAATACTACTAATATAAAAACTTATTAGGACTTAAGCGTGCTTAGGTTTAGTGGGTAGATTATAGCGGAAACCAAACCATTTTAAAACCTGTAAAGCTTATGTCGGGAATGAGGCAAACGGTCATTACGTGACGCCACGGCACTAGCGTAGCGAGGAGTCTTAAGCTCCTCGCCCTCCCTTATTCCAATAAATAAGCTTTATTAACCACCATCACTATAACCTACTTAAGTAGTCGTTATTGGTAAGTCACCTTATATAACCAATACTAATCAATAGTTAAATATATAGTCAACTATAGAGTAGCTAGGTTTTTAAATAAAAGAGACAGTCTTATATAGGGGTGCCATATACGCTTATATGGAATAGATCCCGGCAATACTATACTACCTTAAACTTACGGAAAAACTAGTAATAGAAGTGTTACTAAGTACTAGGATATACCAAGTTATATCTATTATATAGAACAACCGCGTTTACAAAGATTTAGTTAAGTACTTTAGGTTAAAAGTATTACTAAACTTAAGGTCCTAAGTTAACGTCTAAAACGTATTGAACAACTACCTTAATACCCTGCATATACCTTCGCAGATCTTAGGATTACAATTAATACCTAAATCCACCTACGTACGTCCGCTATTATAGCGTTAATCTACCTAAAAAAGTATAAGGATAATATTAACCTAAAGATATAGAATACTAATATAACTAACCTTAAAGATGTGAACCAGTAAGACTTAAACGGATTCTTATTATACCGTATAGTATACTATAAAGACAGCAAATATAATAATACTATATTATAGTACTATATAAGGGAGGACTTTATTAGATAAATAAAGGGAACATAAACTCCTATAAAGAAGGATATTATATAAGACTTCCGTAACTTCTTATGGGAGTATAGAGTATTTATACCTATAGACGGGGGTACTATTAGAGATAATATTTAGGAGCAGGTTATTAATGTAAAAAAAGAGCATAAATGGACTCTATAAGAGATTAAGCACCAACTATGCACTATAAGGAAGCTTAACTTATAATAAAACCTAAGCAATATACCTCTAAAGACAAACCTACTTCTACCTTTAACTCCTCTATATCTAATTTAACCTATAGCTTTAACGTTAAATACTATACCCTAATAAGAGCAGGTATAGGATCCCATTACTTTATAATTTAATAACCTTTAGACTCCACCAACTAGACTTATGTCCCTACTGCAGCCTATAATACAACCCCTACCTCCTCTATCTTAATCTTAAATCGGAGGTAGTTTAAAATTGCTTATAGAGCTTACGAAGCTCTATTCGGATTAGGAGAAGAAGTTTAGTGGAGAATTATATAATATTCTTAATTCAAAACTACGTATCTTCTATAACTATTACTAAAAGGTAAAAATAGAGTCTAATTAATACCACAACGCCTATTTTATTATGCTTAAGGGCCGAGCTAGTACCTTCTATTATAATTATTTAGCAGGAAAAGGATATAATTTTAACCATATAATATATAAGTTAAGATACTACTTTAAAATAGAAGAGAATAAGTAGTAGTATATATTAGAATAGAGAGAGACTACCTTCTTAAGGATTATTGCTATAAACCTAGGTATCCCTTAACTTAATTATCTTTAAAAGCTCTTCAATTAACTTTAGATAATTTAGCGTAGTTTATCTAAATTATATTAAGAGGATTTTAGCCTACGTAATTAAGTCATTAGCGCATACTAAGGCGTTAAAGAATATAACATTACTGTCTTTAATCCTATAAATACTTATAAAGAAGTGTGTGCTTAATTAAGATCTTTTATTAGCACTGCTCTACGCTCTTAAAAAGTACAGCAATTTAACACCTAATTTTAACCTACTTTAATTAACCCGCCTAACCAATATAACTATAACTAAACTAATTAAATATATAGTGGCCGTGGTAGGCAATACGGTAGAGGGTATAATTAATAACTATAAGGTAAAGGTAGAGGTCCTTATAGAGGTTCATTTTAAAGCAATTATTAGAAGAAGTGCTACGTTTATAAGAAACTAAATTGCTAGTTAACTAGGCATTCTCTTAATAAATAAAAGGAGGTATATAATAAGTTTTGCTAGAGTATAAGAAACGTTAAAAATTATAAAGTTACTATAGCTTACTTCTAAAGCTTCCTTATTCAATATAAAGGTGTAGAAGATCTTAAGGGTAAGATTAATAAGGCCAAATAGCTCCTTATAGATATAAAAATTAAGGACTACTCTCCTAACTAATACGTTACTAAGTATAGTGAGGTAAATAGTATATAAACCGTTACTGTTCTTAATAACTAATCTACGCTCTATTCTATTATAAAGTTAGATATCTTTAATAAGCTAAGAAAAAGTTCCGTGTTCTCCTTTAATAACAGATACTCAGCGAACGTCTTTTATAGTATTATACTAGATACTAGAGCCACAGGAGTATTTATAGTAGGAGAACCTTAAGTTTAAGCCCTTTAGCAGCTTAATAGCTCTATTTAGATTAACTATTTAACGGCAGGCTAATATACGATTCGTTTTAGTAAGGGTACTATAATCTCTTTTAGCATAATTAGGGTCCAAACCCTCTTAGGGCATATTACTTTCCATATTATTCCTATAAATACCCCATTTTTATTTTGCATTAAAGATATAGATAAATTAGGCGTTAAGCTTAATAACCTTAAGAATATACTTATTTAGGGAGACAATTGGGTGCCTATTATATGTAAGTAGGGTTACCCCTAGTTACTTCTTTATTAACTAAAAAAGAGTATTACTTAGAGCTATTTAACTAAATTAGAGTTACGTTAACTACACCGTTATTTTAGCTACCTATCCATTTACTAATTACTTAGGGTTCTTTAGCGAGTAGGCTATAAAGTTAAGGTTAAGGCAATTAAGCACCTTATAAAGTACTACTATTACTACTAAATAAACTAGAAGTCCCCTAGCCGATTTAAGTTT
>Ga0307515_10008854_pt1 | contig 19542 bp, 2 predicted proteins | sample 17_EM_MG_FD_194513 | JGI IMG/M metagenome (GOLD analysis project Ga0307515, IMG submission 194513) | Populus trichocarpa ectomycorrhiza microbial communities from riparian zone in the Pacific Northwest, United States - 17_EM | ecosystem: Host-associated > Plants > Roots > Unclassified | place...
TTAGCTACTAAGTGCTAACTATAAGATTACTAAGCATATATAAAAGTATAAATTTTATATATTTTATATTTTATATATATTTTATTAATATTAGTAAGTATGCATAAAAGTGTAATTTTATAATTTTAGTAATTTTAATAATTTTAATATTTTATATTTTATATATTATTAATAAATATTAAAGTTACTACCCCTATAAAAATCTCGCTAAGGCTTTAATATTATAAAAAAATTTACTAGTATCTTAAGTTAGGTTTATACTAATCTAGTAATTTTAGCATTTAGCCGTATTTTGTCAGATAATCTGTATTCTCGGTGGCGTAGGACGTGCACTGGTCACGTGCACTGGTCACGTGCATTATAAATATCTTCGTCTAAGCCCAGGGGCCCTAGGTCAACTAACGATCAAAACACGATCAAGATCATCAATTAATCAACCCATTTTATCAATGAATAGCTCTATATGAGTTATCTAACAGTTATAAGCCCGGTCCGCCGACACAAGAAGCTATTCAGCTATTACTCAATCATTTAAAGAAATTCTACCTCATCATCAGACTCTAACACCTCATCGTCACAAGACAACCCTAATCGAAATCCTACCTCAATTGTCACAGGACGAGATTCCACGAGATTCCACGAGATTTTATGAGACTCCACCTTAATTATTAAAGGATAATCCTAACAACAAGGACAATCCTAATAATAAGGACAATCCTGACAGCAAAATACCATCTTAATTCCTCCTTTACCTATTAGTTAAATGACTCCACCGACGTCAAGTTCGTCTACTACAATTATCCTTAATAAGCCAGAAGACTGGGAATAATGGCTATAGCAACTCCGAGCCCTCGTAAATCAGCAAATTTAGGCCCACGTTAACCTAGCTACAGAAGCACCTTAAGAAGGTCTACTTAAAAAACCACCTTATCTAAAGGTTACAGATTTTAATAAGAATGCAACCTTATATACACAGCTCTTGACAAATTAATAGAGAGCGTACGAGAATAGCAGACGATACTACGACCAGGATATAAAGTATTTCCTAAGACAGGAAGATTATCTTCAACAGATCTGCACCTAGATTACGTCCACAGTATTAATTTAGAAGAAGCTACTGCTTAACCCTTCCTTAATAGTTAAAGAATGGCTATCCCAATTAAAGGAGAACACAGAACCTACCTTATTGTTTATTAGGAAGAAGGTACAACACCAGTATACAGAAGCCCTTAAGGGGTTTAAATACTTGTCAAAATTAAATTAGTGGTTAGATTAATAGGAACACGCGATATCACTAAGAGAGAAGTATAAGATCCCTTAAATGTCTAATGGAATCTAGCTTTAAGATTTAGCAGAAGTTATTTAACCTTTTAGCGACACCTACTATATAAAGTATACTACCGAGTTAAATAACCCGCAGAAGTTAAGATCTTCTAAATACCGTAGAGTAGCAAAGGAGCTGTAAGAAGGACTTAGAATACCCTTAAAGAAAGCCAATGCTATTATAAGAGGGAGTACCTTTAATGCAGACTTTGCAGAGTAAGCTATTAAGGATTACTCTAATATTACTAAAGGTTTACAAAGAGGAAGAGCCTTAGTATATAATAGACGCTTAAAAAGAGCCGGGACACTAGTAGATAAGAAGACGTCCTATAAGAAGCTAACGCCTAAGTGCTTAGCGTGCGGAATATAAGGACACTCCCTACGGGACTATTAGTGTTTATTTAAAGATAAAAGACCTATAGGAGTTATAATAGGAGATGCGCGCATTAATAGGGCATTAAAGAAGGTAGAAAAGAATAAGAATCTCACTAACTAAGTTACAAAGATCAGACTTAAAGAATAGGAAGATGAGGCTTAATAATAATAGAATAAGAGTTAGGAAGTTAAGATTAAGGGAGAAGCTAATACGATATTCCTAGAATTATATTATACCGGTTAACTCCATCCACTAAAGCTATTAATTATTCTTAACTTAGGAACCACTTTTTATATCTTTAATAACTTCTCTTGTTTCTATAACTTTAGGAAAGCTCTAAGATATAAATACGTTATCGCCGGCAGCTTAGAAGTGCCTATACTAGGTTATAGCGACGTTACTATCTAAGTTATAAAACTAGATAAGAGTAAGGGAATCCTACGTCTTAAGGACGTTACCTTTTATACGGACTTTAATATAAACCTTATGTTGTTCCGTCTACTTTAAAAATAAGGGTACTACTGGGACAATAAAGGAGATAACAATCTTCTAGTTTGGAAGGATAATATAATCCTATATTAAATGGAAGAATATTATAAATAATAGACTATTAAATACGTCTAACTAGGAAGTCTATTAGCGTTTAATATAAGCTAACTGCTATATTAACGGAAGCGCAGAGTATTATTAAAAGACGCTTATCTAGATTTGAAAGGAGATGCACGTTTATAGTATCTGCGTCTAGGTTATCTAGGACCTATAAGCCTTTATTATTTAGGTCTTAACGCCTTAGGAGTTAAGCTTTAAGGCCTAAAGATGACGGAATGTTAATATTGCAATCTCGCTAAAATTAAGCGTTAGGTCTTACGAAGGTTCTTAAAATAGAAAATTAATAAACCCTATCTTAACCTCTATATTAACTGGACTGACCTTAAGGAAGCGCATGCTAGATTTATACGAGTTATATTTATCTATAATACCTTCTTAGGAAAAACCTTCCCGTATTTTATAACAACGCATAGCGAAGAGAAGGAGACACTATAAGTGCTTAAAGATTTTACCTAATAGATTTGTTTAAGGTATAACCTTAAGGTTAATACTATTAGATTAGACAACGAGCTAGGGAAAAAAAGAACCCTTAAATGGCTACGGACTTAAGGAATTATATTTAAGCCTTTGGCGCTATATACCTAAGCTTAAAACGGTACCGCCAAACGCTTAGGGGGTGTAATTATTAAGAAATCACGAGTAATAAGAATTGCTGCTAATTTACTACACGACCTATAGAACGAGATAGTTAACTATATAGTGTACCTTTAAGATTAAACGCCACTAAAAAGTAATAGTTGGAAATTACTATATAAGAAGTTCTATACCTTCCTAGCTAATGGGTTAAGAAAGCCGCAACTAGCGTACCTAAAAGCCTACGGCTGTAGGGCGTACGCGATGACGTTAAACGCCTAGCTAAAGAAGAAAAGGCTAAGTAAGCTAGATCTATAAGCCCATATCGGCTACCTTGTCGGCTATAACTCTACTAATATCTATAGGATCTGGATCCTATATAAGGGTATCGTTATCTCTATAAGGGATATCATCTTTAATAAAAAGACGTTCTTTAACGGCAGGTAAAGGGATATCTTAAAGGACCTATATGCTAAATTAGACACGCTAATTAAGAAGATTTAACTCCTTAAGAACTAGACTAAGAATAAGGTCCTTTTAGAAGATAATAAAGAAGTATTTAAACCGTTAATTTAAGAGGAAGATAATAATGTCGATAAGCCAGTTCGAATCTTTAATGAGTTAGCAGACCTTAAGCTTGTAAGAGCTCTTAAAGATGTATATTATACGCTACCTCTAACAAAAGAAGACGAAGAATCTCTATGTGCCTTTTACGTTAAGTATTTAATGAAGTTAGATATACAAGATTAAGACGTCGCTTAACGAGCTAGAGACGGGTTTAATACTTAGGGGGTGTTTAACGACTTAGCTAAAGACTTATTTAAGGAAGCCTGCGATAATAGGTTTAAAGACTTTATTACTAAAAGGATTACCTTAGCCTATCACGGCGCCTTCTTAGTAGGAAGGAAGTTTAACCTTAATAGTTAACTTAATAATAGTAAGCTAAAATTAGGCAGAATACGTGATGTTAGATTATAAAGGAAGAACTTACCTTCGCTACTTTAGTCGATCCGCGACCTTAATATATATCCTCTTTAAGATCATTTCTAAGAGGCTTAACGAGCCCATTTTTAATCTTATTATTAAATAAGGTTGTTTTAAGAAACAGATAAGAAGTACGTAAAGGGATAGCAGGTCCTTAGCTTAATGTAGGTATTTATCTATAAGACGGATAAGTACGGATTTCTCTAGAAATGTAAGGCACGCTTAATAGTCTATGGAAATCAATAGGCCTTAGGAGACCTACCTATAAGAGCTACTACATTAGCTAGTACAACCTTCCGAACCCTAATAGCGATTACCGCAAAATTCGACCTAGAGACGATATAGATAGATATAGTTAACGCGTTTATCTAATGCGATCTCGACGAAGTCGTCTATATAAAGCTACTGCTAGGGTTTAATAAAGGAAAGATAGATAAAGTACTACGCTTAAGAAAAGCCCTATACGGACTATGACGATCACCACTATTATAGTAGAAGAATCTCACAAGCTTATTAAATAAATTAGGTTTTAAAGAAGTACCCTAGGAGCCGTGTGTTATGCTAAAAGGTAAAATAGTCGTCTTCTTCTACGTTGACGATATTGTCTTCTGCTACCGAAAGATAGATAAGAAGAAAGCTTAAGAAGCAATTAAGGAGCTAAGCAAGGAATACTAGATAAGTACCCTTAGCGAGCTAAAATGGTTCCTAGGAATCTATATACTACGCAATTATAAATAAAGGCTCCTATAGCTATCCTAGGAAGCCTATATTAAGAAGATAGCTAACTAGTATAAGATAGATCTTAGAGGGCGTCTTTTAGATACTCCTATGGCAGAATCGGAACTCCTCCCTACTAATTACCATATAATCTGTCTAACGCGTCCGTCCCCCAATATAGACCTATTAGTCTATCCTATATCCCTACTAGCTTCTATAATGCTATATTAGAGAAAACTAGGTTTAGTACTCTATATAGCCACTATAACGCGTCCGGATATTGCCTTTACAGTATTATAGCTAGTAAGGTTTAATTAGGACCTAAGCCAAGAGCACTATTAAGCGGTAGATAGAGTTATCTAGTACCTATATAGCACGAGGAGCAGAGCAATCTACTATAGAGGAGATAAGGAAGGAATAAACGGTAGAGGGAGAGATAAAGGAATACGTGACTAAGGACGAGACGACGGAGACGGTAGAAGTGAAGCGCAATTATTTATCTGTGCTAGCGACGTATTATTTATAGACAACTCTGTTAATAGAAAGAGCTTATAAGGATATATTATAAAGCTATTTAGGGGGCTGATCGCCTAGAGAGCAAATAAGCAGGGTATAGTTACGACGTTAAGCATAGAAGCTAAGTTGTTAGCCCTATTACAGATAGTAAAGGAAGCTATCTTTATTAGTAGGCTGTTTAAAGTAATAACGTTATAGCTAAATAAGCCCTTAATTATTAAATGCGATAATACCTAGACGCTTTAACTAATTATAGAAAACACGGCAAAGCTGATTACGAAGCTCCGATATATTGACATCTATTAACACTGGCTATATTAGGAATACGTAATGAGACGAGTATGATTTTAATGGACAGCGACGAAGGAGATGATCGCTAATGGACTTACAAAGGCCCTGCCCAAGCAGAGGTTTAAGAGCTTCGTTAATATAATCGGAATGGTGGATATTAAGGAGCGGCTGAATGAGGAGAAGCAACTAGAGGACCTAAGGGAGAAGGTTAGGGCGAGAAGGAAGGATTTAGATAAGATTACGGTTTAATTGACGCATGGACGGACACGAGAAGGTAGCTAGCTTCGTCCTTAACCAGGTCGAAGCTAAGGGGGTGTGTTAGATAATCTGTATTCTCGGTGGCGTAGGACGTGCACTGGTCACGTGCATAGGTCACGTGTATTGTAAATATCTTCGTCTAAGCCCAGGGGCCCTAGGTTAACTAATGATTAAGACACGATCAAGATCATTAATCAATTAACCCATTTCATCAATGAATAGCTCTATATGAGTTATCTGACATATTTAGTTGTATTTTGCGGCCATATGCTATACCGCTAATAACGATACTATAATTTACGGCTAAATGCTGCCTTAATAATAATAGTGCTATAAGCTGCAGCTTATTATAGTATAAGCTAACTATTACGGTATAAGCTAACTATTAAGGTATAAGGTAAAAGTATATAATTAATATCGCGTAAAGATCTATATAGGAGGTAAGGTAGTATATATACGTGTCGCTTAGGGGTTAGGTCCGTGCTTATAAGCTAAATTATAATAATGCGTGTTAGTCCCGTAATATAGCTTAATACTCTCTTAGAAATAATAATACTGGAAATATTTTAGTTAACTAAGTTTACTATATACGCTACGCTACTACTTATAAGTTACTAAAAGATACGTCCCTTAGCCCGCATATACGCCACTATATAATTATAATAGGTTTCGCTATATAGTAACTATATATAGTGTTTAAAACTATCTATAGTTATATTATACTCTTATAATCGTTACTAGCATTAGATAGTCTTAGTGTCTTCCTTTTTACCTTAGCCTACTTTTAAGCTTAAATCGGCCTTTTCCTTATATACTAACTTCTGCAGTAATAACGTAAATTTAGTTAACTTTAATATCCTTTACTTAATACTTAACTTCTAATTGGCTATAATAGTACTATAGTAGATAGGCTTGGTCTGTCCTTATTAATCTATCTAAGTAAATAGTTGCTTTACCTTTAAGAGCTTATAGCTTAGCTTGACTATAATAGTATAATTTACGCGCTATAGGTTAATAGCTAGCCTAATTAATATAAAGGTATAAAGTAGGATCTACTTAGAGTTATTAGTGTTAAAGGTTTACCTAGCCTCGGCCTTTTAAATATTAAATATGCTAGCTGCATAGTAGAGCACCTTATCTTTACTGTATTCTTTATATAGCCTATTAAACTAATAAGCTAGTATAAGAGGTAAGCGAGTGGTAATAATAATCTTATACGCTAAACTATTTATCCGTTTTTCGTTATAAACGCAATTATAGATTTTTTTAGCTTTAAAGAACTTTGTATTCTATTAAAAATAGTAGTTAAGTATATTAGTAAACTCCTTACTAAGCGAGTTAGTAGTCTACTTAGCGATGATTAGGTCCTTAAGTGTATAACTTTAAGTTTTTAGGCGTTTATTATTGGACTTATTAGACTTAATAATAATAGGGGCTTACTGGTCCCAGTATTAGATAACCTAGGCTACACTTACTGCCGTTTTCGCGTTAGTGTATAACTCAGCTTAGGTAAGTTTCGGTATTTTAGGTTTAGTATTTAAATCGCTACTATCCCCCTCCTATATAGCTAGAAGTTCCTTATATCAACGCCTCTACTCTATCCTTACTCGTTTCTTTATAGCTATAATTATAGCCGCCTTAGTATTATTAGGGTCGGCCTATAATATAACTAATTTAAGATAGCTGTTCTTTAGAATAAGCTTTTGCTAATTAAACTAGAGTATTAACTCCCCTCTACGTATTTAAAATATTAGAATAACTATGCGGAAAAATATAGCCAGTTTGCCGAATTTCTTATCTACTATTACTCTAGATAGGTTAGTCTTTGCATTCTTATAGAGACGGTTAAATTCCCTCTTCTTTAGCTGGATGTTTTCTTTTTTAAGCTTAAGTAGTACTTTAAACTCCGTTCCCTTTAGCTTATTACTTCTTCCTACTTAGGCCTCTTTAATCCTACTATAATAAACCGCATTAGTTATATTGGGTTCCCGTTATTAGGCGTGCTAGATACACCCTATATAGTAGGGCTGCGATTATACGCGATACGGTATTCCTTAACTATATTCTTAATAAACGATATTAAAACTCTATTAGTCGCGTCTAGGTGGCATTTATCCTAGAGAATACGCCTAATCTATATTATACTCTTTAATTTCTAATACGATCTAGGGGTTTTGCCCTTTAGGTATTTCTATATACTAGTTTATATAGTAATAAACCCGCGTATTAGTCGTGTGGTAATACAATTTCGCGTAGTAATTAGAAGGAATTAAGTTAAGTGTCTTAGCGCTAATAATTTTATCGCATTAGGGGTAGGGTAATAATTATTCTTAAACCTAGCTTTACCCTATAGGTATAATAGGAGAGTTTTACTAACCAAATATGTGTTATTATTATTCTCCTATTATTCCTTATTAGTCTACTTAAGAGCCTTATAGATTTGCGGCTATTTATCCTTTTTTAGTTTACTAAATATCTTAACTTTATCGTAGCTAGGGGCGAGAATTGTAATCTAGGGCGGGTTAGGGCGCTTTATAATCGCGCCGTCTTATAATATTATACTCGCGTTCTTTAGGAATCCTAGTAGGCCTAGGGTTAGTATAAGGACAACTAAGCAGCCTTACTGTGGGTTTGTAGGGTATAGCTTTTTAGAGTTATCTTCGCAGTAGTATATAATTGGCTGCTTTACTGCTTATAGGCATTTTATATCTAGCAGATATATCTTAGGTAGGTAGCGGCTTACGTCCCTAGCGGCTCGGGCCTCTTAAATGTCTATTACGTTCTAATAATAAAAGTAGTTTATTAGCTATTAAGTAATTATTTATATAGTCTTGCCCGCGCTATTACGGACGCTTTAAGTACAATATTACGACTACTTGGGGAAGAGTTGGAAGAAGCTAGTTGGTTAATTCAAGTACAGTCTAGAATGGAGCCGATAGAGCTATATGACGAGGAATGGTAACTAATGTCACGTGACATAATCTATGTAATCTGTAGGATCTATATAATCCGTGACAGAGTAAATAGAGTATATGTATATTACGTACAAGAAGGATTTTATAGGAGTACGGTTGTGTATTTAAGGACCCTTAGTCCCTACCTAGATAGTTCCTTCCTTATAGTAATTCTTAGAATATAATTGGAGTTAATCTATTAGGTAACCACTCCACTAGTTATTATTATATTGTTAACTTTTATACTTGTATTTCCTATACACCTAGCCTAATAATAGGACCTACCATAGTTCTTGCTATAAGGTTCTGTTATATAATCACTACCTAGTTATAGTATTAATATAGAAGTTAAATAACATACTACTAAAAGCAGCTACCACAACGCTATTAACGGCGGCAACTATATTGGGATTAGGTAATGACACCAGCATAGTAAACACTAATTTATAGTAACCTATAACGGTCGGGCAACTATAAGAGATAGTTGACTAGCTAATAGAAAATAATGTAATGTTAGAAAATAGGATTAATGGGATAGGCGTAGTAAAGGTTAAGTTACTATTAATTAAAAGATACTCGGGAGAAAGATTAAAGCTTAAAGGATTTCTTACGCAGATGTACTTTAAGGTAGCGTAAGAGGGAGCTAAGCTAGTAATACCTATAGATTAAATAGCGTATGCAGGATTGTTCTTAATAGGAAGGGCACTTAAATAGTTTAAGCCTTACCTTATAGAAATCCAGGCAAACGGAATAATAACTACGAACTAAGAGGTATAGTTTATATTCTTAAGCTGGAACGGATTTATAGAACAACTTATATAAATGTTTGGAGACCTAGAGGCAGTAACTATAGCGAAAAGAAAACTCCAAGATATTATATAATAAACCTTAGTAATTAAGTATATAATGCAGTTCTAGACATTAGCAATATAAGTAGAGTGGAATAATAGGGCGCTTATGGCATAGTATAAATAGGGACTTAAGGCTAAAGTCTAGGATGTAATTATTCTAATAGAAGATGCGGATACCCTAAGGGAACTAATAGATTAGGCGATTAAGATTAATAATTAGATCTACTAAAGGGAGTAGATTAAAAGAGGTTAAGATAGAGTTCTATAGTTATATAAGGCGTAGAGTACGTAACGACCTAAGCTGAGTTAAAAACTATAGTATAACGCAGAGCTAATAGACCTAAGTGGTACTAAAGAAGCCTATAAGAGATAGAGTAAGAAACTATAGAAACCTAAAGGATAAGGATTAAGTAATTAAAGGTCTAAGGAGTAGAGGCTAAACTAGGGATCTTAGCAGCAGAAGACGTTTAGGCGGACTCTATAATAAGAAAGATGGTTTAAAAAGGGAGCTTATATAAATTGCGGAAAATAGGGTTATTTTATAAGGGATTGTAGAGATAGTTAGAAGTACTATATAATAAAGGAAACTAGACTAATAGTAGATGATATATATATATAGAGGGATAATAATATACTGCGAGGAACAAAAGAGTGTTTAATTAAAAGTTTCGCGTTTTATTATAATAACGCATGCCAAATTTATAAGGACGCTAAGTATAGCGTAAGCTATTAGCTATAGGAGCTATACTTAGCGGAGTATAAAGGAACTAATAAACTAGTTTGTAGATTGGATATTAAGGATAATAAATTTAATATAGGCGAAATATTTTATAACGATAAGGTAATAAGGGCGGTTTATTAGGAATATGTAGCTATTAAAGATGTTATACTAGAGGTAAAGGATAATTCTACTATAGAATAGGGAATATTAGTAGGGATTAAGACCCCGCTAGATATAATATCTATCGCTTTATAAGATGTAAGAGAAGTAGGACAGCGAACTACTTCGGCACTTAATAAAGGCAAAAGGCCAAAGGCTTAAGATTCTTAAGATAAGATAAGAGACGACTAAGATTCTTAAGATAAGATGAGGTAAGCTTAAGGACCCACAACGGACGAAAACCGATGGAGTAGAGTAATAGCTTAGTTTAAAGATATATAAATAAGCTTAGGACGAAGTTTCCTATAGGTATAAGACTCTTAAAACAAGATAAGTAAGATTTAAGACTCTTAAGACAAGATAAGAACACTAAGTAAGCCTAGTTAGACTAAGGCTAAAGTAAGGCTTAAGTTAGAAGCAAGCTTAGGATTAAAGAATCTAAGGGGTTAAGAATTTAGAGAATGAATTAGGATACCCATAGATAAGAAGTAAGGAGCTTCTTTATAGATTAGAGAATCTGCAATATAAATAGCAACTAGACTAGGAGATAGAAATATAGACCTAGAGGACTTACTAGTAGAACATAGTATTTAGACTAAAGATTAAAAAGTTAATACTAAGATTAAAAAGTAAGAGAACTTTAAGGATTAGAGCGCGAGGCGTAAACCTAAAGAAACTATAAAAGAGTTTAGGTAAAGAATTATTGTATAGCAAGAACAGAAACTAGATAAAAGATCTAGTATATTAGGATGTATAAGGGATAGAGCGCTAGTATAAAGGATCACTAATAGGCCTAGAGTAGGTATACTAAGAGCTAAGTAGCTTACTAAACTAGAGAATAAAAAGGATCTAGGAATTCTAATTAGATTTAAGGAATGATATATAAAAGGCTATTACGACGCAGTAATAAGAAGATACTTCCTTATAGACAAGCCGTATATACTTTAGCAGCTATACTAAAAGTAGTATAGATAGAGGCATAATAATAAGTAGGAAGATTTCTATATATAGTTAGACGAAAAAGTTATCTAAAACCACCTAATTACGGAAAAGGCTATAAATTATATTAAAGAAGCCTTAATTATAACGTTAAAGGATCTAGAGGAATAATTAGAGGACTAGAGAAGTAAAAGATGTATCTTAGTACCTGTAAATAAAGTTATAATGTTTAGATTAGTATAATAAAGGTTTAAACTTAAGGATGAAGATAAGTTAAGAGTTAACCTAAAGTACCTAGTATACTATACGCTATTATAGATTATATGCGTAGATAATATATATAAAATATATAAAAACCTAAAGGAAAAGAATTAGAAATACCCTATAAGGATATATTAGATAATAGATAAGCAATAATATAGGAATGCTAAGTATATATATAGCTAGCATCTAGCAGAAGTTTAGGAGTTAGGTAACTTAATACTTTAACTAAAAAGATTCCTTATGGAAGAATGCTTAGACGGATAATAGTAGTAGGAATGCCTAGAGAATATATATCTATAATATATTAAAGACAAAAAGTAAACTAGGTATTAGCTAAAGAATAAGCTAAGTATAATAGGATTAAGTAGCTAATAGTTAGGAAAAGTAGAGGCCTATAGGACTAGAGGGAGCTAGTAGTAGAGCCTTAGACCCTTAAAGGAATTTAAGGTTAACACCTAAATTTATAAGTTAAATAGCAAGATTAACAGTTTAAGGCATTAATAGATAGTGGAGTAATAAGGAACTATATCTCGCTAGCAGCAGTTAAAAGAATGGGATTGCCTTATAGATAGAAGGAGTAACCTTACCTATTAGTAACAATTTTAGGAGATCTAATAGCCTATAGAGGAGGGATTATTAATCTTAAAATAGGACCTATTTAGTTAACCATTAAAGGGAGACAGATCGTGATGTCTTTTAATATATTACTATTGGGGAATAATAAGGTAGTATTAGGAATGCCTTAGTTACAGGAATATAATCTAAAGATCGATTAGATTATAGGTTAGGTTAATATTAGAGATACTTAACGCTATAAGACGCGATAATAAGCTAAGTTAGTATAGTACTAAGTAGAAGCAACCTATAAAGAAATAGAAAAAGGGCTAAGCTATATACCAAAAAGATACTATAAGTATGGTAAGAAACTATAGTCACCAGAAAGTGAAAAGCTGTTAGAGTATATAGTATGGGACTATAAGATAGAATTAGAACTAGGAATAAGTTTAAAGTTCTTTCCAATCTATAAGCTTACTAAAGAAGAAGGTAGAGCATTAAAAGAGTTTATCTAAGAAAACTTATAAAAGGGATATATTAAACCATCGCAGTTATTAGCAGGATATCTAGTACTGTTCGTACTAAAGAAAAATAGCAAACTAAGGCTGTATATTAACTATAGATAGTTAAACAGCATTATTAGAAAGGATAGGTATCTTTTACCCTTAATTAGTAAAATTTAAGATAGGATAGGTAACGCGTAAATCTTTATAAAGATAGATCTAAAATAGGCGTACCATTAGATCTAGATTAAGGAAGGTAATAAATAAAAGGCAGCCTTTAGGTTAAAGGAAGGACTATATAAACTATTAGTTATATAATTCGGGCTTATAAACGTACTAGTAATGTTCTAAAAGCGTATTAATAATATATTAGGAGAATACTTAGATAAATTTATTATGGTATATCTTAATAATAATATTATCTACTTAATAACTAAGGAAGAGTACGGAGAACACGTTAAATAGGTCTTAAAGAGACTATAAGAAGAATAGATGCTAGTTATAATTAAGAAATATAAGTTCTTTACTAGAAAGACTAATTTCGTTAAATTTATTATTAAACTAGGCCAGCTTAGTATAGATTTAAAGAAGATTAAGGCTATAGTGAATTGGTAAGAACTAAAGAATATTATACAGTTAAGATTATTTTTAGGGTTTTGCAATTACTACAGAAGGTTTATAGCGTAGTAGTTAAAAGATATTAAGCCACTTACGCGACTAATAAAGAAAGAAGAACTATAGGTATAGGGAAAGGAGTAGTAAGAATTATTTACCTAGAAGCTAGTTCTTAAGATCTATTAACTAGGACTAGAGATGGTTATAGAAATAGATATATTAGACTATATACTAGGGGTATACTTTATATAAAAATATTAAGATAGATAGCACCTAGTGGCATACTATAGTTAAAAAATAATACTACTAGAGTTAAACTATAACATCTATAATAAGGAGTTGTTAAATATAGTTATAGTATTAAAAGAATAGAGAGTATTCTTATAAGGTATAGAGAAACTATTTATAGTTAAAATAGATTATAAGAACCTAATAGGATTCCTAATAATAAAGGAACTTAACTAAAGATAGGTTAGATGGGCAGAAATACTTATAGAATACTATTTTAAGATTTAGTACACTAAGGGTACAGATAATATATAAGTAGATACTCTAAGTTAAAAGGCTAAATTATAAAACAATAAGAAGCCATTAGGGGCTTTACTATAAAAAGATATAGATAGACTAATTAGGTATAATTATCTAAAGATTATAGTAACTTAAAAGGAGCTAGAAAAGGTCTATAAAATACTAGAAAGCTTTTAGGCACAAAGAATTCTAAAGGCATAGCTAGAAGATCTATAAACGGATATATATAAAAACTAAGAAGTCAAGTATATCCTAAAAAGCATAGCAGAGCAATTTATAAAAGAATTCTATAAGGGATTAACTTAAGGGCATAACGGAGCTACAGGCTTAGTGTTAAGACTTTAAAAAGAGTATATTATTAATGGAATTTAGAGAATAGCCAGGAAGGTTATAAAAGAATATTTAGATTGCTAAAGGAATAAACTAATAAGGCATAAGCTATATAGAGGGCTATAACCTATTAAAATACTAGAAAGACTATAGGAGGTCATATTATAGGACTTTATTATTAAATTACTAAAGTTAAGAGATCCTATTACTAGATAAGATTATAATATAATCTTAGTAATAGTAGATAAGCTTATAAAGTGGGGGTACTTTATAGCATATATAGAAGAAATCTTAACGGAAGATATCGCTAGAATCTATATTAAAGAAGTATTTATAAGATATAGAGTACTAAGTAAAATTATATTAAATAGAGATCTAAGATTTATAGCAGTATTTTAGGAGGTATTCTTAGCGGAATAAGGAGTTAGAGTAGTAACTTCCACTATATATTATCCGCAGATAGACAGTTAAACGGAAAGATTAAATTAGATACTAGAATAGTATTTAAGACATTACGTCAATTATATATAGAATAATTGGGTATTGCTATTACTAGTTATATAGTTTGTATATAATATAACACTATAAGAAGGGATAGGCATATCACTATTTAAGGCAAATTATAGATATAAGCTAAGAATATTGTTATTATTACGGTAAGTAAAGAAAATAAGTAGTACGGCTAAAGAAAGAATAAAGACGTTAATAAATCTTTATATAGACCTTATAGAATTAGTAAAGAAGGTATAAGAAAGAATAAAAAGATACTATAATATTAAGAGATCTAAGGGACCAGATCTTAAGGAGGGAGATAAAGTATAGCTACTACACAAAAATTTCAAGAGTTGACGACTAAGTAAGAAGTTAGACTACGTTAGACTAGGACCTTTTAAAATTATATAGAGAATTTTACCAGTTACGTTTAAGTTAAACCTACTAGCTAAAATAAAGATCTACCCTATATAGTACATCGCGATATTAGAGCCAGTATATAGGAATATTAAGCTACCGGTCTATAAAGCAGACATATATAGAGGATAAGAAGAAGACAAATAGCAAGTTTTGAAAATTGTTAGCTATAAGAACATTAACAACGAAATATAGTACGAGGTTAAGTAGATAGGCTATAATAAAACTACCTAAGAGCTACTAGAGAATTTAAAGAATGCTATAGGAAAGGTATAGGAGTATTAGAAGAAATTAGGTTAGGCAGTATTAATAAAGAAGGATCGCTAAAAAATAAGTTACCTAAGGGGGACCTAAGAAAAGCAGTTGCTAAGTTATTCGGATCTGTTTCCTTCTCTATTAGGGGAGAATCCGTTCTTTTATTACTAAGTTCCTATAAACCCTATTTTATAAGTTTCTACTCCTTAAAACAAACCTTCTTATATACCTTCTTAAGACGGATTAACCGAGTAAACGCCGCAAGACGAGACTTAAGGGCCCGTTGCTAAGCTTTAGCAGCCTTTTATTTAGCATTATAGAAATAGTATAACTCTGCTAGGGTAACAGATAGTTTATTATCTAGCCGCGTAGCAGCAGATTAAATATAAAACCCTAAGGTAAATTAATTAAGGAACTAGACAACTATTAAGAGTAATAGGTTACGTATATTTAGTATTAGAGATAGAGTAAACGTTATAAGACGAACAAATATTTGCTTTAGTGCACTCTAAGTAAGAGGACAGTTATTACGAAGATAGGTTTACTAATATAACATAAACTAGCCCCTCTTTTAAAAAACAAGAATATAGAGACGGTATAATCTTACCAAGAGATAATATCGCAGCTATAGTGCGAATACGATAAGCAGTTGAAGAAGAAGAAATTACTTTAGGTATAATAAGTAACGATATTAACTAAATTAATTAGACGGACATTACACCTCTAGTAAATAACTTAGAGATATTAGGAATCTTTAAGGACGAAGATAAAAAGGAGGGAGATGGTGTTACGGACGCTTTAAGTATAATATTACGACTACTTAGGGAAGAGTTAAAAAAAGCTAGTTAGTTAATTTAAGCACGGTCTAGAATGGAGCTAATAGAGCTATATAACGAGGAATAGTAACTAAGGTTATGTGATATAATCTATATAATCTATAGGATCTATATAATCTATAATAGAGTAAATAGAGTATACGTATATTACGTATAAGAAGGATTTTATAGGAGTACGGTTGTGTATTTAAGGACCCTTAATCCCTACCTAGATAGTTCCTTCCTTATAGTAATTCTTAGAATATAATTAGAGTTAATCTATTGGGCAACTACTCCACCAGTTGTTATTACATTATTAACTTTTGTACTTGCATTTCCTATATACCTAGCCCAATAACAAGACCTACCGTAGTTCTTGCTACAAGGTTCCGTTACACGCGCTGGGTTTATCTATATAGATACCGCCTCCTTTAATTATCCTCTCTTACTTAAATACCTAAGCTATATATACTACTTAGTATAGGCTAAATTTAAAGCCTAATACAAGGCCCTAATTAGGGAGTTCGATTAAGGTAGTCTTAAAAAGTACTTTTAATAAAATAAGTAGGAAATACTCTAGAGTAAGTAGAAGATCCGCCTCCGTTATATACGCTAGTGCGCTATTTAGGTTATTCTTCCTAGCCTTATAAAGCTGGGCTAAAAAAGATTACTAGTTAAGCTCTTCCTCTGCGTCTATATCTTAGTTATTATTATTAACTAAATCCTTATCTTAGTTGTTATTATTAACTAAATCCTTATCTTTATCTCTACTCTCTACGTTTTTAGAGTTAGTATAATATAAGAACTAATTATTATATCCACCGGTATATTACGGCAATTTGCTATTCTCTGCGGTAATATCTTAAGGGGTATTAACGGTTGGCGATATAGTAGTAGGGTTGTCTATTATATTATTAGGCTAGTATATACCTTTAGGTTTAGTAATAGGTTATAGCGATTTACCGTTATTTGCGGTAATTTCTTTAGTACTGCTGTTACTTACTAATATAGGCTTATAGGTAGATAGGTTACGTCTTCCCTTTACTAATTACCTTTTACGCATAACTGGCTCGTTATTGCTGTTTTCCGTAAAGGTATCTACCGCTAATTCTACTTAAGGGCGTTTCTTACTTCTATTTATGTTGGCCTTATAACTATTTAACTTCCTAGGCGCGGCTAGCTTGCTTTTATTATCCTTTACTAGAGCACTTATTGCCAATCTTAGTTAAGGCCACTTATTATATCTACCCAATTTAGTTTTACTATTATTTAATTTCTTATATCTAATAGGCTCGCCTTTACTATTTTCCTTAGAGCTATATACTGCTAATTCTAATTAACTCCGCTTCTTACCTTCTCCTAATTTACTCTTACTACTAGCCTTATATAGCGTTAGGACTTACTAGCTATCTTTTATACTATATCTATTACGTCTAGGCGCCTTAGATTTAATAGCTAGTGGTATATTATTAGTGGTAGTAACTTAGGAGTTTAAGCTAGGAGGTAAGAGTAATGCTATAAGCACGGCCTCTTTTATACTATTTTTTACTATTTCGCTAAGAGCTATAATAAGTGTGCCCTCTAACTATATTATGAGGTTTTTATATCTTTATAGCGATATATAGATGTTTTTTTTAGGCGGACCGTTAATATTAAGCTCTATATAGGCTTATAGTTCCTCTTATAGCTTACCTAGAGCTATATATAGGTTTCCGCTTATTAAATATAAGACTTAGACTACCCTAACTATTAACTTACCTATTAAGCCTATAGATTGGATTTTAATCTTAATATCTCCTATATTAATTACGTTACTTACCGCTAGAGTTACTAGCTAAGGCGAAGGGATACTATATAGTGGGGTTATAGTAACGTCTATAGGCTATATTATATATAGTAGCTAAGGTAGCGTTATCTTATCTTATACTTTAGTCTTTAGGGGTAATATATATTTATATAGAGCGTGCCTACTCTTAAAGGTACTTAGTACCCTCCTTACGCGATTAGAATAAGCACTTTTTATAATTTTTAGGATTACTTATAGTTTCTAATCCGGTAGAGTATTGGTAAATTATAAGAGTTACTTATAAAACTCCTTAACGTGCCCTTCTTTTATTATTATAGAGTTGCTATAATATATTACGTGCTTAGGCTTAACTTTAATTATAATATCTTTAACCGTCTCTTTTAGTCTATTATAGTTTTTAATGCTTATTTTAAAGCCTTAGGTAATATCTATATCTTTAGTCGGCTTTAGGTTCGCCTTATACTACGCGTCTAGCTTTACCTATATTTACGTCATTATTAAGTCGCTTATTTAGTTAGGTATATACAATATTACGGCATATATTAAGTAGAAGGTAACTATTAAAGCAAAAGGGCTTTATACGGTAGCTAGCTAACGCTATACTAGTATAACTCTAGTATTAGACGTAGTTAGAAGTTAGTTATAGGAGAGATAAAAGGTAGAATAAGTAAAGTTAATTAAGAAGAGATAAAGAGGTAAATCTTATAATTGCCCGCACGTGCCCGCATAAAGGTAAAATTAGCTATAGTTTACTACTACTAGTTAGGGTAAATGTGGCTAGACTTAGTACTATATAGTTAAATAAGGGTATAATTATATAATTTATAGGGACTACTTTACCTAGCCTATTTAGGGCTAGGTAGCGGTTTAATACCGCTAAACTTTTATAGTTTTTAATATAAGCGATTTATTAAGTGCCTATAAAGGAGTAATTAGTTATTACGGTATAGTAGAATATAGAAGGTTATAGGCGTTACTATATTTCTTATTATTATATAGAGTTGGTATATATACGCGCCACTAGAGTTAAAGGGCTAGCTTATATCTATATATACGGGCTCTATTGCTACAAAGTGTTTATTATATAATAGGTGGTATTTTTAGTAGACGGTAACGTATTGCACTTATTATAGGCGTTACTATATTTCTTATTATTGTATAAAGTTGGTGGATATACGCGCTACTAGAGTTAGAGGGCTAGCCTATATTTATATATACGGACTCTATTACTATAAAGTGCTTAGTATATAATAGGTAGTACTTTTAGTAAATAGCAACGTATTATACTTACTTTATAATTGCTAGTATTATTATTATACTATATAGCACTTAAGGGCCTATTAGATAAGTTTATCTAGAATAATAATTATCTAGTATATAGAATTATGTCTGTATATAAATATCTAGTGCTTATTTAAACGTATATCTACTATAAAAGGTAGTAGGAGGTTTTATATCTTATATTATAAGTTTATATAATTAATAGTATTTTGCGGTATTTTATGGCATTTTAGGGTATTTTAAGATAGTAGATATATTATATATACTAGTATCTAGCCGCTTAGCAATATTAACTTATCTTACTATTTATCTATTTAGTATTATATAAGAGGTTAGTATTCTACTATAGTATTTGTTATATTAAAGTCTCTTAAATTTAATATCTTTATTTTAGATCTGTTTAAAACTA
>Ga0307515_10008855_pt1 | contig 19539 bp, 21 predicted proteins | sample 17_EM_MG_FD_194513 | JGI IMG/M metagenome (GOLD analysis project Ga0307515, IMG submission 194513) | Populus trichocarpa ectomycorrhiza microbial communities from riparian zone in the Pacific Northwest, United States - 17_EM | ecosystem: Host-associated > Plants > Roots > Unclassified | place...
TCGTCGCTGATCCGGGGGGTCGCGTTCGGGTTCGGGGTTTTTGCTGTTTCTGTGAGTAGATGGAAGTGCGGGGAGAAGAAATCGGCGCATACACAGGGCATCGAAATCTACGGGTGTTCCGGGATGGATCTCAGTCATGGTGTATTTTGTCGGTCGCGATCCACCATGGGGTGGACGTGGTGAAGAAAAAGGAAGACTCGTATTTTCTCCAGCAGATCCCCTATCACGGTTGTGGCCCGAGCGCACCACACCGTGTTTGCTTTTTCCAAGTTGCCTGATTCTGTATCGTTTTCCTTCCTCATTCGCAGCCGCACATCTGTTGGAGAGCTCGCAGTGCTGTTTGCATGTGTCATTGTACCAGCAAAAAGAATAAAGTTGTAATCAATTCACAGCTGTGGCTATCGGATCCGCAGCCATTCAACGATGCTTGCAGCAATGGATGCGCATATGCAGGTTCGCTTCGCTCTGGGTCCTGTGTAACGCACGCACCTGACGATTCTCACGTGAGCAACCAACCAGATTCTACCGTACCTAGCTTCTTGGTTCCTGTCGTCTCCCGACCCATGGTGATCCCAATCGATCGGCAGGAACGCTTCATCGATCTGTGGCGCCTGCTGGAGATCGAAACAAGATGGCGCGCTAGTTCAACGCTATCTTTCGGTATACTGGGAACGACGCCGAAGCCTTCTCCAAGCTGTCGCATCTTCGAAGCTTAGCACTCCGAAACTAGCATCCAATGGTCCGCCATTTCGATTGTGGTCGCTAGAGACGTCATCGACCACGATCACCCTGCGAGATGTAGAGTAGACGACTAGTAATCGAGAATCGGAATGCCCTTGCCGAGTGTCTACGCCGAGTACACGAATTTATCATTCTTCATCTTACTCGCCACCCCCCTGCAGGATCTACCAGAGCTGGAGTGAATCATTTGATTAACGCAAGCTGACCCGGAGCTGCCGGTCGAAGGCATCAACATCCAGCGTTGTTCGACGAAAACACTCTGGCAACGAGCTTCGATCCACGGGTTATCCAACCTGTCGATTATCTGGATACACCTCCAAACCCAATTGATCGAGTGATGAGAAATCCGCATGCTACCAACTGTCATTGAGATTGGAGTCAATATAGCACTTATTAGTACCGCTCCTCTAAGCACCAACCAGCCGCAATCTCCCCCCGTCTCGACTCGAAACTGCAGCTGGGTCAACCGTCCAGCCGCCCGATACATGGTGCAATTGCGGACTTTCCCACAAAAAAGCAAGCCTTGCTAGCCAGTCAACTCCGTACCCTTCCTCATATGTAAGGTATAAAGTTTCACCGAGGCAAGCACATCATCCAATTAATATATTTCCCCTAGCTACCTGGTGTATAAACACAAGCCCCCATCACCGACAATGACCCGCCGATACTCAACATCAAATATGCTTCTCTGCCCGGACCGACCGCCTCCTTCACCGCCGTCCTCATCCTCCTCAGCCCACGCATACAGTACAGATGACATATCCTACGACCTCCTCCCGCCGCCGCTCTCGCCGTCCACAACACCCCTCGAAGACCTATCATCTCAACTTTTTGGTCCCTCGCACCTCTCCACAATCCTCACCCATCCCCTCCTCCTCTCCAACTTCGCAGACTTCCTTTTCTCCCGAGACGGGGAGGGGTTAAAAACGCTAATCCGGTACTTAGACGCGAAGAAGGCGTTGAAGGCGCTAGCATACAGCAATGCGATTATGGACGGGGAGGTGGCGGTACGGAACGAACCGCTGGAGAAGCAGCAGGATCAGGCATTTGAGGCGTTGCTGGAGGAGCTAACCGCGTATGTTACGCATTCGGTTGTGGAGGTTATGTCAAGGAATATGACGAGGCGGATCACAGCGGCAGATGGAGAGGAGGTGTCGTCGGTAGCCGCGGATGGTGGGCTGGGGGAGTGTTTTTGTCTTACCGATCCGAGGAGGGAGGGGAATCCGATTATTTTCATGAGCGAAGGTGGGTGGGTGTGGATTCGTGGAGTGGGGAGAGCTGATGGTGGGAAGGGTTTAATAGAGTCACGCAATACGGAGTAGCGTACGCCATCGGACGGAATTGTAGATTCCTGCAAGGGCCACGGACGGATCGGAAAACAGTAGCCAGGCTGAAGGCAGCGATAGAAGCACAGCGAGAAACGAGCGAAGTGTTTCTAAACTAGTATGCACACCTCCGACCTCCCGGATCCTCCCGATTCCCCCGACTGACCCAAAGCAGCAGACGAGACGGCTCGCCATTCTTCAACCTCCTTCTTGTCGCCCCACTCTTCGACTCCAAAGGCCAGCTCCGCTACTACATCGGCGCCCAGGTCGACGTAACGCAGCTCCTCCACGATGGCGCAGGAATGGAGTCCGTCGCCGTAGCCGCTGCAGCAGCAGAAGAGGAGGGGCAGGAGCCCGAAGACAAGGACGTATTCCGCGAGCTCACCGAGCTCTTCAACGACACCGAGATCGAGACAACGCGGATGTACGCCGGGCGAACCCACAAGGGCCGCTGTCTGAAGCGGGAGGGTGCGACACGACGCGGGCGGGACCGGAGTAGATCTCGGCTTGTCCTGAAGGCCGGCACCCCTCCACACCAGAACACGACTTTCCCGCCCTCAATAGCTCCCACGCTGAAAGGCGTGTACAAACACTACCTCCTCCTCCGACCCTACCCCTCGCTGCGAATCCTCTTTACCTCCCCCTCCCTCGGCACCCCAGGTATCCACCAAATGCACTTCCTGCACAAAATCGGTGGCTCGGACCGGGTACGGGAGGAGCTACACGACGCCTTACGATCCGGAAACGGGGTCACCGCAAAGGTCCTCTGGCTTACGAACCGCGACGGTGGAAGCGGACGGGAGCGGTGGGTCCACTGCACGCCTCTCCTCGACGCAACAGGGGAAGTAGGTGTGTGGATGGTGATCGTCGTAGATCCTCCTGGCCATCCACGTCCGAAGGTGGTGGAAAGCTATAGGCCTAGGACAGCACCATCGTCAGTGAAGGAAGAAAGGGTTGTTCCCGAAGACTGTCTCCTCCGGCCACAGGATGCAGTGCGGCTTCCCCCCACGCCGACTAGTCCCGTGCCGAAGATTGTGCAGCATGAACTAGAGATAAGTCCGGTCGAAGCAACGCCGCCGGTGTTTCGGTTGAGTGATTATATTCCGCCGCGAGGGAGCTCCAAGAGTCGACCGGTAAAGGAGAAACTGGGTGGTAAACGGTGAGTGCGCTGTGTATTCTGTATTTTTGGTGGCTGACGAAGTTCTGGGCAGTGATGTGGACGCTTTTGCGAAGAATTTGGGGATGCTGGCGGCGAATTGAACGGAGATAACGCGGATATACCTAAGATATGATGATAAGAGTAATTAATAGTAATAATATGTAACATAGGTTATCTAAACTAAGCATAAGTTAAGGGACGAGTGCCGCTAGTGATTATGATAGCTCAGAGCTTGAAAGAGCTATATAGTTCGGACGCCGTGACATCATTCTAGGTTGCCAATCCGGGGTAATTGTTGTATAGAGAGAAGTAGAGAAAACAGATGATCATGTGAATTTGCCTCTAAGTCCATCTGGACATCTCAGCACGTACCATGCCAAGAGATCTCCATTTATCTTATCAAACGCTATTTCATCTGAGTCTCCCACCAAGACATCTCTCCGGGAATTCATCTCTTATGTGATGAAATCCTCGGTCTCAACGGACGGATCGATTGAGTAGGATGTAAGCTAGCGTAACTTCGGTGATCGCAGCAACACACTGATCCATAAAAAAGGTCCTGAAGTCGCCATCCCCATTCGCAACGTTTCAAGTCCATACTCTATTATTTTGTCCTCTGCAATTTATGTACACGTGTGTACCCCCAAGAAGTATCTAGGCTCATGCTACGTCCAATCTCCATTTTGCAATGATTGTTGCTTTAAACACGTTAACATGAAATAAACGCGAGGAAAAATGGTACGGAACCGCTGAGGAACTTTCATTGCAAACTCTCAAAGAGTATATATGGATACTTCCGCAACTACGAAGTTGATATGTGGGGTCTGAGCGGCTGTGATGCGTGACGAAATAGGTGTTTCTACTTACCAGACAACTCTTTATATGTCGTGTGAGGTACGATCCTTTGTACTTGGTACAGTAGCTCCGGTGTCTTGTTATGATCGTATTGTATTCAAATGAGGGACCACTTCTAGCCATGACATATATACATCCATATCCTACTCCAACTCAAGGCTAGCTTAAGTCGACGCTTCCCCAACTGCTGCCCTCAACCTCTAAACACACACCCCTAAACTAAGTACACTATATGTACGATGCCCGTTAACCCGCTGGCTGGACGCTTGCACGACATACATATCCTAAAATGGGTTCGCTGCTTCTACTGCAGGTGCTCCGGCCACCCAGACTTCAAGGTCCCTGTTTTCTTCTAACTGCGGCACCATAGTAATTCTCTTTCGCAGCTCAGAGTTGCACCCATGCGCACCAGTTCCGAATAGCATGCATCATATATAGCGAGAGCTAAGCAGTTGTGGAACCACGAGGACCGCCGCATATAAACTAGCAATGAATGCCGGTGGAGAAAAGGCACCTTGAATATCCCCCGGGTGGAAATGGAACCAGCAAACAATAAAAATAGTGCAAGGAATCAGAACAAGGAGGCAGGAGCAGACAACCTTGAAAGCTGAAAGGTGCTCTTGGGCGTGTAATCCCCAGCCAATATTATTATCTGAACAGATCCTGCCGTTTATCTTTTTCGGTAGGGCCTTAAGTGTCTCCACAGAAGTTCCGGTGCAAGAAGGGGTTTCAAAATACTCCATCAATTCTTCGACTAGTACTGGTGGGAATTCTGGTAGTGGCTGAGGCTCATAATCCTTATCGTGGGGATGTTTAGGGATTTCTTCTTTAGGGAAGCACCCGACGTGGTCAAGTCGATAATTTTTGAACTAAAGGCCCAAGTGTTAAGTAAAGTCATTTCAAACAAGACAAAAGCCGCATACCTTTACAAACCGGATCATGCCGATATCACGCAGGCTTATAATCGCTCTCCAGCCTCGAATCCTGCGGTATTCAGCACGCAGTTTCTGAAATACGTGCATGTCGGTTGTATTCTTATCAACTGATATGTGAGCCAGGCGTGTTCGAAGCGGCTTTGAATTAACACACCAGAGCAGGAATTTCTCCTGGATAGTGCTTGTAGTCGCTGGCTGTGCTGCTGTTTTTTTTGCAGGAATTGGGGCGAGTTTCTGATTTTTCGAGGGTTTGGATTTCGATGAACCTCCCGAAGTACCTCCTGCTGTGCATATACTGCTACCACCTTGGATATTTGTCTGCGGTGCTATAGATTGTGAATTACCAGGTACCACCGCAGGCGCATTATTCCCATTTCCAGAGAGCCACTGTTGATACTGGTGCATCCGATCTATTGAAATAATACTGGAAAGTTTCTTTCCACAGCGCTATATCGAACACGGTTGTTAGCGCACGCCGAGTTGACAGAGATCAGCTACGTAGCTACTTACACACGTCCAAGTAACTTGTACACAATTCGGCTGTAAAGGCCTTCGACGAGGGGCCAATGGCCACCAAATAATTGTCGTCAGGGTTTTGTCTTCTATCCAGCTTTTCACTTGGTTTGAAAAACTCCTCACGCATGGGATTGATTCAAAAGTGATATCTGACTTCCCGTCCGCAAATCTTTCCGGCCAGAAGTAGGCATCACTTTCAATTCGTGGTGATGACTTCATATTTGAAGCTTTGGGCTCCTGCACTCTCAATGAATTATCGTCTTGCGCAATGCTTTCAACTTCTTGTTCTCTTAATACAGTTTCGTCTGCCGCTGTTTCTTGACAGTTTTTCAATGCATTATAGTCTTGCGTTGTTTTTTGAGATTCTCTCAATGCAATATTGTTTGGCACTGTATCTCCACAATCTTTCAATGCACTATCGTCTTGAGCGTTTCTTTCACGCTCCCCTGATGCACTGCTACCTGGATCACCAACATTGGAAAAGGGCTGTGCCATGGGCGCTGTTGGAAGGACTGTGGGAGTCACAGAATCGGATTGGATTCCAAGACTATATACACTGATGCCGCCATTATCTCCGTTGGCGCTTCCTAGCATGTTCTGATCAACCAGCACTATAGGACTGAAATTCACCTGAGCTGGGGGCTCGTAGGGTGTCAATGATCGAGAAAAAGGTGCATTAATTGAACCCACTTGCGGTGTGTACGAGGGGGCATCAATAATGAATTCGGAATTGTCGATGCGTCGATTGATTGCTCCACACAAGACCTTGAGTAGTTTATTAAGGTTGTCGGTATCCGGATTATATGCCGTGGTATCGACAATATCCCTTTAGAAGAAGTTAGCTACCCGTTACAGGATCAGAGGTGCACAACCGAGCTGCATACCTGACATGCTCCTGATCGTCGAGGCGCTTGAATCTCTCTTGATCCTCTGGTCTGCATTGGATAAGAGCAAACTGAATACCCAGCTGAAACTTTGGTGCATTCATGTTGTCAAATTTTCGGGCATAATCGATCACTATGTCCTCGAAATCATCGAAGTACCCTAGGTCTCCACTCGTCAAAACGATCAGGTTGAGATATTTCTGCCTCAAACCGCGATCCATGCGTTCCTTGTACTTCCGGGTGTATTCAGAAAGGTGGCAGTCCAAGCTTATGCTCAATGTATTCGACGAATCCGACTCCTCATTTACCAATGACATTGCGTAGATTTTGGCCATGAGTTCCTGCAGCTGAGCGCTTGTTACACCCGTGTATTTGACTTCGGACTGAATAAAGGCCAAGTCGATACCGTCCACATCGTATTGCGTTGCAAGAAGCGCGAATTGAGCCAAGCTCCTCTTTATGGCGGCCCACCGGTTACCAATGTGATAGGAGTCATCAACAAGGAACATCTAGTAAGCAATTAGTACATCCTTTGACAGAGTTTTACGGCCACTGATGGCTATATATAAGGCGTTATGGGGAAATTAATACCGTATCATACTTCCGAAGCGATCCCAATAACCTCCGAGTACTAGGCATCATAGAAGCAAATACTGCTGAGTCTGAGGGTAGCAGAGTAGTACCAGAATTCGAGTAGCGCGGTGCAGATTCTAGCGATAGACAGTTCTGCGAGTACCAGCGATGATTCGGTCGATTAGGTGTTTGGAGGACGGTAGGCTCACGCATGTAACTGCTAGAAGACTCCTGCAGAACCATCTGCGGAGAGGCACTATAAAAACTTGCGGCTAGCAATGGTTCGCGCATCGATTCCTGGTTGCCCCTATCCCGAAACCCGTGTTCTATAGCGGAATATGCCCGACTATGTAAAGCTAACTGCTTGGGAGCCAAGGTGTTAGAGTGTACACGCTGCGGGGGAGCGAAGCTCTCCTCAGTGGCAGCAGTTACTGGCTGCTTTGTCCGATCCCAGAGCATCTGTCCACGATGGGGCGATTCCCCAGATGATGTCGGAACAGATTCGGTCGCCTTTCGTTCCGTAGTGAAGCTATTGGTGGGAAAGGTTTCCTCATATGGCGCCGAATCGGGCCCTGTCTTTATGCATTGCGTAGTTACTCCTATAGTAGCTCTAACTTCGCCGGCTACACAGGTATTGATAGTGTTGGTAGTTGTAGAGACCCCTATACCATGTATGGCACGTTCTCTGCAGAGAATGTCCTGAAAGTCAGACTCAATGTCGGCAATCGTGGGACGATCTTCCGGACGACTTTGCAATATCTTTTTCAATAGGCGGATGAACTCTTCCACGAAACGATCCCCGCTAGTTAAGTCAACAAGAGACTCAAACCAGTCCAAAACTGTGGGTTTGACGTGGCCCTCACTATGGATCCAATCTTTTGTTACCCGTGCTGACACCATTGTCCTATGGTCCTTGAATGCACATACCCCCTCATAACCACGAACGACGAAGGTGATGACATCGGCAAAAATGCAACCTAAGGACCACACATCCCCGGCTCGTCCAACCTTCACTCTCTCCTCGTTGCATTCTGGTGCCCGATAAGTGAAGCTTCCAAGGTCCCAGTGGACGCCTGAATTTTCCTGGTCGTCAGGATTACGTTGTCGAAACCTTGTGAGGCCGAAATCCGCGATTATGAAATTGCCATTGAAAAGCAAGATGTTCTGGGGCTAAACAGCTCTTTAGCTTGTGGTATGATTTGAAAGGCTGAGAGCGAACCTTGAGGTCTCCGTGATAACCACACATTTGAAGTTCGGGGTCGCCCATATGGATGGCTTCGAGCGCCGAAGTAAGCTTACAAATCTGCGTCATAAACTGTAACCTCTCGGCGGGGTTATTTGGTGGAGGGTAAGTTTCATAGTACGTCCTAAGATCGCAGTCCACATATGGGAAGATCATGTTGAAGGATGATCCATGTTTGAAGTACGCGAGCAGCGGCAGAATGTTGGCATGACGTCGTTTCTCCAGCAATCTACTGGCAAATGTTTCAAGCAAGTATGCGTTTTCATCTGGCTCTTGTAGCTGTTTGAGGGCATAGACGTGCTATATATAAGTACAGCGCAGGTCATCAGCAAATAATAAAAACGGGAAAGAAAAAGGGTAGACGTTGACTTACATCTTCGCCGTCTTCACCGATGTAAGTCCACTTGAGTTTATCGTACAACGGATATATCTCGGCCTTGAACACCTTTGAGAAACCTCCACCTCCGATCTCATTTTTTGTGTAGTCTCCAACAAAGGGTAGCACAAATTCAGATGTCCATGAGTGCCTTCCTTCCCCACCAATGGTCTGTGGGATAAATATGTATTGTCTCTTAAGGAAGAGCGAGCATATTATCCCTTCGCGATCGATATGCTCGAGCTCTTCCCTTGAGAATGGTAGCTTTGAATCGTCACTGTCGTAGTTGTGAAATTTGATAAAGTGTTCTTCGCAGCTTAGCTCGATAAGTATTGCAAGTATGACTCGGTATTTATTGTGTATTCGTGTGATGTCCTCTTCATACAGTAAAGCATTCGCGTGGAGAGGCCGAGAATGGTCGCAAATTCCTAAGTTTGTGATGATTGCCTTCACAATATCCTTGGTTAGAAGTTCATTGAGCTTATCTCTTGGTATGAAGCCGTATTTGTGTCTGAAGCCGTTCAGAGCTCGTCGCACGCTGTTGTTTAACTGGGTGGGAGTCCGAAGAAGCTCGTCCGGAGGAGAATGAAGTGGCAGCATGATGAGTAGAATTAGTTGACTAGTGGAGATGGCGGTTATGGAATGAAATGAGTAAGTAGCACTCTATCCATTGTACCAAGTAAAAGAGGGGCGAAGGGATCTGTCAGGTGCACGCTACACAAAGAGGCTGGGCGACGCCCCAACATTAACCACCAACAATCATTGTAGGGTACTTCAAGTTGCGCACAAAATATTGAGTAAAATAATGCAACTGCCGTGTCTGGTCGATGGTCAATCCACCAGCACTATACTCTCCGACCCGTGATGTAATTCGCTTGATACCCCGAGAGCGAGTTACGGCCGAACAGCTTTCATGTGCACGTGAGCACATGATTCAGATGACTCCCTGCTGATCGCTGCAGCTGCCTAACTGCAAAGTACTTATATCAAATATATACTTAAGTACGTAGGATTTAGTTAATTAAGGTTTGATCTTCGGCGGCACGACAGGAGCACACCAGCGGCCGGTCCGACAATTCGCAAAACCATATACGCACCGGACAAGATCGTGTACAATTAAATTTGGGCCTGTAGCTTGTAAAGGCAGTGCCTACGTAGCAATTGTCAAGTATCACATAGGTCGAGACGGGAAAGAGTCTGTCCCTACCTCTCTAGCTATAGATCTCGCCGGTAAGGCGAGAACGCTCGAACTAGAAGCCAGAAAGAATGAAAAGCAGCATAAATGAGGGCTTGCTGTATGCCTAGGACTCCAAGAGTGGTCATTCTTTGGATCGTTCATGAACGGGCCCGCATTCTGTTCTGTACGGTGGGCGACCCGGGACCAATCGCAACCTGGCGGCCTCCGAACTGCAATCTGGGGCCCGTTTGCGAACTGTGAGGGTCGTCGATGGTACGGAACATTGGTAATCATTTTGCATTCGCCCGCTTGCGGGTATGGCATAATATCTTCCCAATATCCTCGCTACTCCAATTATAACAAAGGAAAAGTTCATATCGTAGCCTCCCACAACCCCTTATCCCCTTAAACAAAACAACATCAATCTCAACATCCCCATACTATATCCAGGACTCTACTCCTCATCCTCTGAGCTCTCCACCACCACCACCTCCTCTATTCCAACAATTCTTCTGATATTTGTGGTCTCTAAAAGCCCACTATGATCACTGCCTGAATACACTTTTCTTCCGCGAACTATTGAGGGATTGGAACCTGAAAACGCCATAGCCACCCCACCTCTTTTCGAACCTCGTCACATAGATTCCCCTGTGCGTGGGCTAGATAATCATAGTGCGCTGGCAAAAATCTGCGTTATATATACTATGCACGGCGCTGCATACTAAGCTCTCCCAAGTGCGCTCAACTCCATGCTCCCGGGTACACTCGTCTCCAAGTTCTCAGCTACGGTCAATGCCAGCTGCGCTCGACGGCATACTCTCGGATCTAGCCTACTCCAAAAACACAAAATTGGCCATCACTCGAGAACGGCTCTGCGGATTCACAATCTAAAGAGCCCGACTATTTAGAGCGAATCAAGTAGATTAGTTATTATCCAACAAGTGTTTAACGTCCAACAAGTATCTTAATTAGACAGCAATTAATAGAGTTAACATAGGGTGGTAGATAGTTATACCAGGGGAATTCCATCAACTCCACTATCCACCCATGCCAACTCCATGAATATTCCTCCGATTGAGACACTTGTTTGACATCAAATAATCTAGTTACATCAACGCCAAAGTTTCCAGACTCAGGCTTTCCCATCGGCCCAAAGCTTCCCGCAGAAAAATGCTATTCACCCTGAAGCGTTGTCTCAAGCGCTCACTCAAGCGGGCTCTTAAGTGTGCTGTCAATAATAGTATCGATAGTGCATATAGTACCAGCGGAAGCTTATCGGTAGTAAGAACTTGCATAGGCCTATAGACCCTGTCGGACGTAAGACTTCTATAGGTCCATAGACTCTGCCGATCGTATAAAACCCCATAGACTCACGCGTGGTTCACTATTCCCTACAGGCTCGGTTTCTTCAGATAGGTTGCATTTCACGTTTAGGTAACGGTATATGTCTATGAGTTGGAGAAAATGGCAAAAGCGACTATGTTATTGGCTATTGCGGCTGATAGCTATTGCAAAATTGCCTAAATAGTAAATGCAACCTATCTGAAGAAAACGAGCCTGTAGGAGATAGGTCTACTATAGACTGCACGTCGCGCAAGTAGGTAGCCATCAGAAGCTTGTTATGAGCTGCACGTGTGCGCGTAGCGCATCCTATAGTGGTTTTGCACTTTTGCCAATAGAAATGTTGAGCCGTCAAAGCGTGTCCCGTTTTAAGCTAGAAATGCCTTGCTGCAATCAATTTCTACGCTTAAAATGGAATACTGCAAACTCCTTTACCTAGATGCTTAACTGCCGCTTTCTTAGCTTAATAGTCTAAACGTTCATTGCCTTCGATATCGAAATATCCTGGAACTTATCAGTATTCAACGGTACTCCTTATCTCTATCAACTTTCTTTCCTGTTATATCATCTAAAGTGCCATTTCCTAACTTAGTCCCAGTTTGTCGTGTTGAATTCGTTGAAGTGCCGTTGTTGAATGTAACACCTGGAGATTCACCCTAGATTCTAATCAATAAAAGCGCCCATTAACTTCTAGACAAACAAAGAATTGAATAACCAAGGCTTCACTCGGGATGGGTTATGGGTAAATACCAAGGAGGTTAACACAGGATCCTAATTGGAGGATACTTTATGTTCGCTTCACTCAACTAAATAGCGGTGCCGACTCAAGAGTAACTTCTCAGTTCCTCACCTTAGCTCCCACTTGGTCCGTTCGAAATATCTTTTCAGCAATCATCACTATTGGAAAGCAACTCGGATTCGTATTAGGTCGTAGTGCTTACGAAGGCTCGAGAGTATTGTCTTGCCTGAAGAAGAGCTCAAGTAGTTTCGACTCCAAAGAAAGCAGGGCCGACCCAGTAGAGTATCCTTTCGACATGTCCTATTCACATTCCTCATTATCAAAGTAGTCAAGCGTACCTGGAAGCATGGAGTCAAGTGCACTCGGGAGTATGAAGTCAAATATGGAGTCGAGCGCACCAGCAGGATGGGGTCGAGCGCACCTCTCCAGCCGGTAGCAGCCAAAAGCCCGTCTTGGCATAAACATAGGACGAGTTTTACATGTGATTCCCATCCTATTTTCATCCTGTGGTTCATCTTATACCACCACCCCTCCGGCATCCACTCCTACAACTAGACAGGGCAGTCTGTAATAGACCGACTGTGCGATTGGGAATAATCCGTGTCGAGCCACTGACAGATCCCAAAGTCAGTCGACACATTTCGTGCAGCCCAAACACCACCAAGAGCCTCGCTCCGACCAAAGCCCATAGTACCATATCGATCCGAGCCCAAGTACTATCCAGAGCCTCACGCCCAAGCCGTCACAAACCCGCATCTCCGAGCCATCAAGAATCCATGCAGCAGCTGCAGCGAGATGTCCTGCCATGCTTTTACTGTGTCGACCATCAGCATCACCTCCAGAAGTGTGCCAACCTTCATACCGATCGGGGGAATGGTATCGTAAGTATCGGCGACTGCGATTGATTAGTGCTTTGACGTATCGGATATAAGATACCAATGACACTGACAGACTGTGAGTTCCGTACAATGAGGAACTACGCGAGTGCAACGCCGCTACTAGGGAAACAGTGAGAAATATTCACACTAGATACAGTACATGACTAGGCAGCAGCCATGTCAATTTAGTATTGATCTACCCCTATCAAAAAAAATTTGTTGACCACTCTCCATCCTATCAAATGTAGAATTAATTTTCTATCAACAAGTACTAGTAGCCACGAAGAATTAAGCAGAAATAATTATATTATCGAAACGAAAGCAGAGAACACCATAGTAACATCGATATCCTTCATCCCATTAATGTAGAATTAGTTTTTACCGTCAACAAGTAGTTACTAATTAGTCATGAATAATTAACAAACGGATAACATGTAACATAAATTATCGAACCGAAGCAAAGTCGCGCCAGCCCAAAGTAAAATCTTCATCCCATTCATATACATGTAGGATTAATCTTATCGTCAATAGCTACAAATAAACAGTAGCTATTATAACAGCGTACTAAAGTAACATATTACAGTAGTGTATCATTTATGCTATAACTGGTCGCATGCAATATGATTAACAAAACAAAACAAAGTAATATATCATTGTACCATGACCATCAAACAAGTGAGCCCAGTGTCCAGTAAAAGGAAAATTATATGCCTATATATCGATACAAACGTAAGAAACATATACCACAACCCCACTGCCTCTCTTGACTTACAAATATATGTCCAGCAATGGCTGGTACAGACCAACTTCTACAGTCAATGCTAACACCCTAACCAAGTTCCAAAACAATAGCTTAATATACAAATTCCATAGAACAGAAATTGCAAATGTAGAAAGCAATGAACCAAACTTAACAGCAATGCAAAAATCAGACAATAGGAAGATGTAGCAGGCGTGAAACTAGCTGTTCTTATCGCGGGGGTGGCGTTTGTGACTGGAGCAAGAACGTTCGGTATAGTATCCAGAAATTTCTGTCGATCCGCGGACTGCGTCGGGATAGATGCATATCCTAAGGAGAATCCTCAAGTCACTATAAAGTATAGCACGATACAAGCCAGTGTAGCAACTGCGATGGCCGCTGGATACGTGTCCGACCAAGAATATGAGTTGGGCGGGGATGCAGCGAGTGGCTGAGATATACTTTCACCGGAGTCCTTTTTACCGCTGTTGACAAAAGATTGTTCTGGGGGGGTTGTTAAAGGGATTGTGGACATCACGGAATCGGAAGCTTTGCTTTCTCCTGTAGCGGGTAGCTGAGACTTGCTTTCACCTGACTCCATTTCACCGCCGTTGGCAAAGGGCTGTGCTGTGGGCGCTGTTGTAGGGTCTGCAGGCATCGTAGGATTGGATAGGATTCCAAGACCATGTCCGCCGATGCCGCCATTATCTCCGTTGGCACTTCCTGACATGTTCCGGTTAGGGACTGGCTGTGTTTCTGGCGCTACACAGCTGAAGCTCATCTGAGCTGTGGGTTCATAGTGCACCAATTTTCGAGAGCCAAGTGCATTAACCGAACCCGCCTGCAGTGTGAATAGGGGGGTTTCAGGAGTGTATTCGGAATTATCGATGCGTCGGTTGATGGCCCCACATAATACCTTGACTAGTTTTTTAGGGTCGTCATTGTCGGTGTCCGGATCATATGCGGTGGCATCGACAATGTCCCTTTAGGAAGATAGTTAGCTACCTGTTATAGGACTAGAGGATGTATAATCGAGTTGCATACCTGACATACTTCTTTGTGTCCTGGCCAAATTCCTGATCGTCGAGGCGCTTGAATCTCTCTTGATCCTCTAGACTGCTTTGAATAAGAGCAAACTGGATACCTAGCTGGGATGTTGGTGCGATCATGTCGTCTAGTTTTCGGGCATAATTGAGCACTTTGTCCTCGAAATCATCCAAGTATCCCGGGTCGCCACTCGTCAAAACGATCAAGTTGAGATATTTTTGGCTCAAACTGCGATCCATGCGTTCTTTGCACTTCCGAGTGTATTCAGAAAGGTGCTCGTCCAAACTCATTGACATCGTACGTCCAGATCTCTCGTTTGGTACTGTTTCTGCCTCGATCATGGCCATAAGCCATCCCAGGCGCTCGCTAGTTATACCTTTATGTTTGGATTTAGAGTGAATAAAAGCCAAGTCAATACCGTCCGTGTCATATTGCGTTGCAAGATTCGCAAATCGTTCCAGGCTCCTCTTCATAGCAGGCCACCGGTCGCCAATGTATTCAGAGTCATCAATGAGGAACACCTAATAAAACTTTAGTACATTCTTCTGTGGTTACTAGCGACTATTCGGTGCGTTGGGGGAGATGTAGTACCGTATCAAATTCCTGAAGACATTTCAATGGCTTCAGTGGGTCATTCGCGCTGCGCGTGCAAGCCTGAGAAGCAAGGGACAAGCGGCGATCAGAACCTGGTACCGGAGGGAATACTGTTGGAAGGGGGGGCAACGGGCTGATAACGAAATTCGAGTAGTACGCTGCGGATTCTGGCGATAACCTTTCCTGCAAGTACTGACCATGATTCAGTCGAGTGGGTGTTTGGGGGTCTGTAGGCCCACGCATGGAACCGCTAGAAGACCGTTGCTGAATCATTTGCGGAGAGGCGCTGTATCGACTTGCGGGCAGCAATAGTTCACTGGTCAGCCCCTGGTCGTCTCTGTCGTGAAAATCGAATCCTGGAGCGGAATGTGAACGACAATGTAAAGCTAACGGGTCGGGAGTCAAGGCGTTAGAATGTGCACGCCGCCGGGGAGCGATGCTTTCCTCATTGGTAGTATTCGTAGTTGTAGAGACTCCTGCGTTGAGTCTGGTTTCTTCTCTGCGGAGAATTTCCTGGAACTCAGACTCAATGTCGGTAATCTTGGGACGATCTTCTGGACGACTCTGTAATATCTTTTTCAATAGGTGGATGAACTCTTCCACGAAACTATCCCCGCTAGTTGAGTCAACAAGAGATTGAAACCAGTCCAAAACTGTGGGTTTGACGTGGCCTTCATCATGGAACCAATCTTTCGTTACCCGACTGCTTGCTGCCGACACTGTTGTCCTGTGCTCCCTGAACGCACATACCCCCTCATAACCACGAACGACGAAAGTGATGACATCGGCAAAAATGCAACCTAAGGACCACACATCTCCGGCTCGTCCAACCATCGCTATTGCCCTTCCCAAAGTGCTACACTCTGGTGCCCAATAGGTCGAGCCCCCGAGCCTCCAACCGACGCCTGAACCCTCCTGTTCGTCAAGGTTACGTTTTCGAAACAGTGTGAGACCAAAATCCGCGATCATGAACTTATCGTTGATAAGCAGGATGTTCTGGGGCTAAACAATTCCCTTTAGCTTGCGAGCATATGATATAAGCGCAAGAGCGAACCTTGAGATCCCGGTGGTAACCGACCAGAGTTTCGGACTGCTGGTCGGAATCCCCCATATGCATGGCTTTGAGCGCCGACGTAAGCGCTTGGATTCGAGTCATAAACAGATACCTCTTGGTGGCAGGTCTTGGTGGGGTTTGAGTTTCATAGTACTTTAGGAGGTCGCAGTCCGCATGTGGGAAGATCATGTTGAAGGTTGATCCATGCTTGAAATACGCGAGCAAAGGCAGGAGATTGGGATGGCGTCGTTTCCCCAGCAGTCTTCCAGCATGCGTCTCTAGTATGAAATCGTCTTCGTCTGACTCTTGTAGCTGTTTGAGGGCATAGATGTGCTACAGGTACAGCATAGCTTAGATCAGTATATGTTTATGACATACGGAGATAAAAAGGGTATAGACGTTGACTTACGTTTTGGCCATTGCTGCAATGAGACCCCCCGATATTATCGTACAACGGATATATCTCGACCTTGTACACCTTTGCATAGCCTCCTTGTCCGATGTCATCTTTTCTAATGAAAGGTAGTATAAATTCGGGCGTCCATGAATGCCTTCCACTAATGATCTGTGGGATAAATTCGTATTGTGTCCTCAGGAAGATATCGCATATTACCCGCTGGGGATCGATATGTTCGAGCTCTTCCTTTGAGAATGGTAGCCTTGAATCATCATATGCATTGTCGTAGTTGTGAAATTTAACAAATTGATCCTCAAAACTCAGCTTGATAAGTATCGCAAGTATGACTCGATATTTTTCGTGAACCCGTGTGTAATCCTCTTCGTAGAGTAAGGTGTTCGCGTGAAGAGGTCGAGATGGGTCGTTAAGCCTAAGATTCATCGTGATTTCCTTAACGACTCTCCTAGTCATAAGTCCATCGAGCCCATCTCTCGGTATGAATTTGTAATTGTATATAAAGCCATTTAATTCTTGTCGCACACTGTTCAACGACAACGGCTGGTGGGAAGTCTGGAGATGCAGGTTCAGGCGAGGAGAGGGCGAACGGTTAACGTTGCGACCAGTCGGAATCGGTATCGGTGCGGTTGGTGACATGGCGTGTAGATTATAAGTAGCTAACCAGTGAAGGTGATAGCTATGAGATTCGATTCTATGTATTCGAGGAAAAGAGGAGAGATGGGGCTGTTGCTGCCTATCTGCTATCGGGCAGGCAGGCAAGTACTTATGTAGGCATTGCGCGCATGTGCGCCTTGCACACTCTAGGCTGTGTAACGCATAATTGCGCACATCGCGTACTAATAGGGATAAAAGCAGCAGCGTCCGGGGTGAAATAAATACCGAATGGCTTGATCACCTAGCTAGATATCATTACTGATTCAAGTTCTTTTTTCTAGAGTATATCCCAGCGCCGAGTAATACAATTATAGCTAGAGTACTTACTCGCATCTGGGGGTAAAGGACGCTCCTGTTCTGGTATTAAATTTTGCTGTGAGTCAAGGATGTCAACAGGGGGGAATCTGTGGTGGGAGTCAGTGCACTCTCCAGCTTTACCATTTTTGCCATTATTCAAATTGCACTTCACCTAAAACTGTGTGACACCCTCGGTTTTACTGTTTCTGTGTGGCTGTTTGCATGCAAGAACAGGAGCCTCCGATCCTTACCCCCAGACGCGAGTACTTACCCCTTGTTAGCGTACCTGGTTCAGCCTATCCCAGCCTTAGCATGGTGGTGGATTCGACAATGCTTGTGCAAAAGTTCAAGGTGAAGTAGGATATAAACCGTATTTAGATATCTAGTGATTTTTCGAGCACAAAAGCTGCTCTTAATCTTAGGCATGGAAAGTCATTGCAACACTTATATTATAGATATCAAGGTGCACTTTTGCTTCTTATGTGGCCTGGCTACGATACTTTATGAGCGCTAGTAAAAAAAAACAATGTCTAAGATCTACAAGACTCATCACAAGTACCCTCGTAAATCCGACGTTCATTTTCACTTCAGTGTAATGCGAAATACTGGCCAACATGATAACTTGCAAGCTCATTCCAGTACTCTAAGTAAGGCGACTTACTTCTTTTCAAGGTCATGCTCATTTTCATCCTCAGCGTCCTCTATACAAAGCTAGCTATAGAAGTTCAACTTTCTGCAGCATACCGTATGTACTAGATTCTATTTGTATGCAGAGTATCAGTTGAAAGGGCCCCTTAGAAATCGTCAAGACTTCGTTACTTTATTAGCATGGAAGCCCAACGATACTAGCAGTCATTTATTACTCTGCGAAAGATGGCGTACTATAGCCCGGCAATTTTCGCCCAACGCCTCAAAAGCATTGTGATACTTAGTAGGTGGATGCTCAAATATTTAATAGTGGGCTGCTTTACACCCCCTAACCATCACTTGGAAATTCGGGCCTGTTGGTACCTGAGTGCATAAACTCATGATCATACCCCATTGTTCGTCGGCTCATCTCACAAACCCTTAAAATCCTTGCATCACCTGTGCAACGCATAACCACGTTGTCGATCAATGGAGAGCCTTGTGTTTACTGGGAGGTTAAGTCTAACCGACAGGACAGCAAAAATCAGCTTCGTTCCCGGGTTAGGCTGTAGAAGATCGGGCGTTCCTTTTCTATAGTGGGGTATGCCTCTAACCTGGGCTGCGAACATTCGAAATCGGACATTACACACATACAAAATAGCCCCTGCCATGCACGTGATCTTTTTTTTTTTGACCATATAGTGGAACATTCCCTCTGAACCTCAATTTTTATAGTGCCTCAGCCACAACAGATATTTTAATTTCGCAAAACTAAGATCGATAGAGCTCCTTAAACTGAGTTGATTTTAGTTCTCCAATTAAAAACTTCTGTTTTGGTGGCGCTGAAACTTTCTACGAAGCGGGTTCAAAACACCCTAGTCAAAGACGTCTCCCCACCATACCATGTTACTGCACCCCGTATTGCTTGGTCAGTTGAGGTATAACCAACACGCGCACAGCTGTCATTAGCTTCACTATTCTAGGAGCGTGAAAGTACTGGTATTATTCTAAAGTATATATACTTAGGTATATATATCTCATAATCCGCCGTGCCGAGCAGTATTGAAAAGTAAAAAAACCTTTGAGTATCCGAATCCGTACCTACGCTACCCTCAACGCTGCAATGTACTCTTCTCTGATGCCGCACTCTTTTGAATAAGTTTTTTGTATCGTAGATCCCAGATATCCCAGACTCCCAAGGTCAAAGCAGTAAGTGGCACAGCAACTACAAAAAGAGAATCAACGCTAACTCAGAATACCCAGAGTAAAATCTTCATCTCATTCATGCATATGTGGAATTAGTCTTACCGTCAATAGCCCCAAATAGTAAACAGTAGCCATTATAACGGCATATTAAAGTACATATTATA
>Ga0307515_10008856_pt1 | contig 19538 bp, 8 predicted proteins | sample 17_EM_MG_FD_194513 | JGI IMG/M metagenome (GOLD analysis project Ga0307515, IMG submission 194513) | Populus trichocarpa ectomycorrhiza microbial communities from riparian zone in the Pacific Northwest, United States - 17_EM | ecosystem: Host-associated > Plants > Roots > Unclassified | place...
CATTTACGCAACCGTCACATGAGTCTTTCCATAGACGTGGATGATCTCTTTATATGAAATTTTCAAGCGGGTCAGTTCAGTGTACATGTCTTATGACAAACAACTACATATTAATTCTAGAAATTTCTTATATCTCAACTTATGAGAACAATTGCTTCCTTTCATAAATGAAAAAATATAACATGTATCGGTCTTTACGATTTTAATAAATATCTAGTATGCAAAAGAGCATCCATCATAAATATTTTAAGAACAATGCTTTGATGCAATATAAATCTCATAATTATAATATTTTTATTCCATAAACTTTATCTTTACTTTAAATCCATAAATATTTATTAATCTAATATTATATAAATATTAAAAATAAATTAAATATTTATTAATAATAAATATATATTCACATAAATATAATAATATCATTACTCCCTCTCATATTAAATAGATTCTGCAGGCTGCAGGTAATAAATTCTGCAGGCTGTAGGTAGCGCACTCCGTAGTGGTATTGATTTTTTGACTGCACAAACAAAAGTACGATGATGTTGAACGATAGAATATTTTCCATGGAGAGTTTGATGTGTCGGTTGGCGAAGGAAAAGGGCAGAGTAAAGAGGAAGGAGGAAATTAAGCGATCGTTGTATGCTTTCGAGGATTTTTATTTTGTATGCTTTGTTCTTGAGCTAAACAGTAAACACCTGGGCTGTATCCTTGCATGTGATGTAAAGAGTGGTCCTTGCCATGGTTACTTTTGTGTCCTGAAGCCCATCCAATATTCCAAACCCAGTTGGATGTCCTAGTGCTCTTCAAGGCAGCAGCTCGTATAAAGACTTTTGGGGTCAATCTCTAAAATCCTTTTGCTATCCATAGCACTGCATAGTTGACATTAAGAGTTTATTTTTGTCACCGCAAGAGGAAAGAGCTGTGTTTAGCAGTTACCACTCAACCAAGGCCAGGTTCCTCCTCTGTCCATGAGGAAGTAACCATATTAAACCTCATGGACCTTCACAGAGACAGGTGTGGAAGCTCACAAAGGCAGGTGAGTGGAAGCTCACAACAAGACTCCCCCACAAAAGGCCACCTCCCGGCAGGGTTAAGTAAAAATGTTTTTTGAAGAGGCTAAATAAGAGGAAAAACTATATGAATATGTAAATCCATAGTTAAGTCTATATGTTTGTGTTTATAAATGTAAAAACAAGGAGGAAAAACAGCGCCACTAAGTTAATGGGATTTGCTCTCTTTCCGAAATGGTACTTGAATCTTTCTCAAAACCAATTGTGTTATTTCTCAAAGAATTCTATGTATAAATTGGGATAACTTAAACTAATTTATTAGAAAATCCAAAGACCAAGGGAGACATTAGTGTCTCTCCTGCAATTAAAATTTAGAAAAAGGACTAATACTACAACTACAGCACAATAATTTATACGGTCATCCCCTCTATCTGCGATCCGAGACAGAGACATGGTAATCCTTAAACCCGCCCACCATCTCTTTAGACGCCTTTTTCCCTCTCCTTTTCAAATTTCTTACCATTCATCTTCTAACTACCTTAACTGTCACATAGACTCATTTCTCTCTAACCAGACCCAAACTCTCCAATCTCTACACAAATCCCATGCTCTCATAATCACTACTGGCAATGCAAACAATGTTTTTATATCATCAAAACTTATCTCTCTCTATGCATCTTTCAGAAAACCCCATTCATCCACCTATGTTTTTGACTCAACAAATCAAAAAGACACCTTTCTTTGGAATTCAATCATCAAATCTCACTTTTCCAATGGGAATTACTTCAAAGCTTTTGACTTTTACATCCAAATGCGGTATGATAATACCCCACCAAACCAATTTACAATTCCCATGATTGTAGCCACTTGTGCCGAGCTTTTGTGGCTTGAAGAGGGGAAATACATTCATGGGCTGGTCTCAAAATCTGGCCTTTTTGCGGAAAATTCTGCGGTTGGGTCATCTTTTGTTTACATGTACGCTAAATGTGGGGTTATGGAGGATGCATCTCTTATGTTTGATGAAATTGTTGTTAGAGATGTGGTGTCTTGGACTGCACTTGTAATCGGGTATGTGCATAATGATGACAGTGAGAAGGGTTTGGAGTGTCTTTGTGAGATGCGTAGGATTGGTGGGGATGGTGAGAAGGTTAATTCTAGGACACTAGAAGGTGGGTTTCAAGCTTGTGGGAATTTGGGTGCTATGATTGCAGGAAGGTGTCTGCATGGTTTAGCTGTGAAAACTGGACTTGGGTGCTCTCAAGTTGTTCAATCTTCTCTTTTGTCAATGTATTCCAAGTGTGGGAATGTTGAAGAGGCTCATAATTCTTTTTGTCAAGTTGTGGATAAAGATGTTTTCTCATGGACATCAGTAATTGGTGTTTGTGCAAGATTTGGGTTTATGAATGAGTGCTTAAACCTGTTTTGGGATATGCAGGTTGATGATGTGTATCCAGATGGGATTGTTGTAAGTTGCATCCTTTTGGGTTTTGGTAATTCCATGATGGTGAGAGAGGGAAAAGCCTTTCATGGACTGATTGTAAGGAGAAACTATGTTTTGGACGATACGGTTAACAATGCTTTGTTATCCATGTATTGCAAGTTTGGAACTTTAAACCCCGCAGAGAAGCTTTTTGATGGTGTACATGAATGGAGTAAAGAGTCATGGAACACTATGGTTTTTGGATATGGTAAGATGGGAATAGAAGGGAAGTGTATAGAATTATTTAGGGAGATGAGAGATCTAGGCATTGAAGCTGATTCAAACAGCCTGGTCTCTGTAATTTCTTCGTGCTCTAAATTGGGACTGATTAATCTATGTCGATCAGTTCATTGTTACATAATTAAGAATTCAGTGGATGAAGATGTCTCAATCGCCAATTCACTTATAGACATGTACGGAAAAGGTGGTAATTTGTCCATTGCATGGAAAATGTTTTGTAGGACGCAGAGAGATGTTGTCACATGGAACACCTTGATCTCATCATATACTCACAGTGGGCACTACGCAGAGGCTATCACATTATTCGATGAAATGATTTCAGAAAAATTAAACCCTAATTCAGCAACATTGGTTATAGTTCTTTCAGCTTGCTGTCATCTCCCATCCTTAGAGAAAGGAAAAATGGTTCACCAATATATTAAGGAAGGAGGATTTGAGCTCAATGTTTCTCTTGGTACTGCATTGGTTGATATGTATGCAAAATGTGGTCAACTTGAACAATCAAGAGAATTGTTCAACTCAATGAAGGAGAAAGATGTCATTTCTTGGAATGTAATGATCTCAGGTTATGGACTGCATGGAGATGCAAATTCTGCAATGGAGGTTTTCCAACAAATGGAGCAATCAAATGTTAAACCGAATGCAATTACCTTTCTATCACTTCTCTCAGCTTGCACTCATGCAGGATATGTTGATGAAGGGAAGCAACTGTTCGATAGAATGCAATATTATTCTATAAAACCCAATCTAAAGCATTTTGCTTGTATGGCAGATCTTCTTGGAAGATCAGGTAACCTACAAGAAGCTGAAGATCTGGTTCAGTCAATGCCAATTTGTCCTGATGGAGGTGTTTGGGGAACTTTGTTAAGTGCTTGTAAAATTCATAATGAAATTGAGATAGGAATAAGGGTGGCAAAATGTGCTATTGAATCTGACCCAGAAAATGATGGGTACTATATAATGCTTTCCAACATGTATGGTTCTATGGGAAAATGGGATGAGGCTGAAAGAGCAAGGGAACTGATGAAGGAAAGGGGAATAGGGAAGAGAGCTGGTTGGAGTGCAGTGTAGCTTAGAGGGAATGTCATTTGTTATTGTTGGCATATCTCCATTGAACCTTAAACTCATTTAAGTATACGAGGAGTTTTGCAGGCTACCTTAAATGTGACATTTTCTGACCTGAAAAGAGCTCTGTATACAGCTTGTTAGGGCCAAGAATTGATGGTCATAACTAGAATTGCAAGAACGCATCTTCCAGGTAATCTTGTTCATCACAGTGGGTTGCAGCCTTGTATCATTTTCCATGGTGTTTGGGTGTTGTCAATACGACGTACTTAAGCAGACTCATCATCATAAAAACCTATTGAACACTTATTGGGGCAATAATTGTCAGTTTGACTAGTTCAAACACTGCCTGAGGTTTCTGAAAAACAAAACTGGGGCTGCAATAAGTGACAATAAGAATATATTTGAAGCTTCGAGGAGCCAGTTTGATAATGTTGAAACTTACGAACTCTATCAACATTCAGAAATCCATGGATTTTAAATCCTAGAGGTTTCTGTGAGGAGGTTTTGTCAGATTGCTTTGGAATAGGTGCCATCTTTTACGTTCTAGTCCTGGAGTATGTGCTGCTATCTTCTGGAAGATGTTGTCACTGACAGGTTTTCAACTAGTCTTGCAGCTCTATGCCTTAATTCTTCTTTCTCCACGTGCAAATTTTACGCTTGATATGATTTTCAATTTGTAATTGATATTGCAGTGGTACTTGAAGGAGAGCGATGGTGACAGTAGCATGGTATTGTGGAGGGAAGGCATCTTGTGCTAGCCTGTGAGAGTTACCATTCAGTATGTTCATTCGCCATCTGGAGTTAGTGTTGTGTAATAAATAACGTAAGCTTTTCTTTAGTCATGATATAATTAGATGGTCTAATTTGTCAGAATATATTGTGCATGCACTCTGTTGGTTTCTCCAAGTCAATGACAATCATGCTTTAATCTCATGAAAGATGTTTTCTTGCTATTATAGGAATCCACTACTAGGTGCTATTTATGAGAAAGGTTTGACACTTCATTACTATAGCGTTTTTGCTATTTTCTGCATCTTTTATTCGCAATTACTTATTGTGAATTCGATTAAAAAAAAAAAACCCTTATCGGCATTTACTTAATTATCTGATTAAAAATTTGGGCCAGTTCACCAAAAAATGAAGTTCGCCATGATGCTTTGAGTTTGCAAGGGTATGATGCGACTGAGTTCGCTATCCCATGTATCATTCAACTGATCTCACACTTCTAACCACCGTATCATCAATGTTGGCCTCTACCTTCCGACCAGTGACCAATTTTTAATCCAAAAGACTTTAGCAACCAATTTTTTACAAGTTGTTTTAGCATTTTTTTAATCCAAAAGGCATCACTTTATAACAATATGTGATGAAATACGTTCTCTCTTTAACTTCATCTTTCATCTTAATTTGGTGATACCTGGAAAACGAATCTAAAAAACTCAACATATGATGGTCGAGCGTTGAATCCACAAGTTGATTAATTCTCATGAGGGGTAACTATCATTCAGACAAGCTTTATTTAGGGTGGTAAAGTCTACACGTTTTCTCCGCTTTCCATTTGCTTTCTTCACAAGCATCACATTGGCAAACACTTCGTTACATTTTCTCCCAGATTTCAACGGTAAAAAATGGCAAAATCTGCTGCTCCGTAACCTGATTGAGGAATCATCTCGTGTTTGAGACTGTGGTTGAAATTATTTTTCAAAGTGTTTTTTACTCGGAAATGCATTAAAATAATATTTTTTTTTTAAATCATTTTTGATATCAACACATCAAAATAATCTAAAAACACCAAAAAATATTAATTTGAAGCAAAAACAAACAGGCCCGTCTGTTTGTTAACGCGGTATATCCATGGAGCAGTAAATTTCACTATATTAGAGGAATGATACAATCACTCGCCAAAACCTCAATACAAAATCAAGACAAAGTTGTCTATCTCTTTTTTCTCTTGTAAATCTCACTCTCACTTGATTTTTTCAACTCCCTCCTATTTATAGGGACTAAATGGTGCCATTATGTGTGAAGTTGGAGGTTTGGAGCTGGAGAGTTAAAGAGATAGTTGGAGAGTGGAAGTTGTTGGTTAGAGGTCGGCATAGTTATGGAGACAGAGGAGGGGGGAAATCTAGACAAACTGCCATAAATATCTAACCTTGCGAGATTTTTCCATCCAATCCTAGTGATCACTCAATGATGCCATGCACCTCGAAGGTACTTAACACTGAGTGATATATATTGACTAGTTCAAGCAGTGTTGAAACTTGATTCCTAAGACAACTTTTGTGAACATGTCAGCCAAATTATTTGTAGCACCAATCTTTTGTGGTAGAATATCCCTTTCATCCATAATTTCTTGAGCAAAATGAAATTGAAAATTGATGTGCTTGGTGCATGAATGATGAACCTGGTTCTTTGCAAGATAAATCGTACTTTGCCTATCATAATGAACATCCTCGTGCTTTTGAACAATTCTCAAGTCTTTTAATCAACCCATGTAACGAGATAGCTTTCTTAAAGGCTTCTGACACTACCATGTACTACGTCTTAGTAGTTGACAAAGATATTGTTGATTGTAACGTTGACCTCTAACTCACATGTCCTCTAACAAGTGTAAATACATAGCCTATAATGGAACAACCTTGTCCAAACCACTAGTATAGTCTGAGTCCACATAACTAACTAAATATGTATGATTCTATCTTTTAAACTTTAACGTTGACCTCTAATTTCACTCAATCAATTGTGCTATGAATTTATTGCCTGTCAGTAACCCTTTCTCAGATCATGTATATACATGCTCACCATATTGAAAGCATGTGAAATTTTGGTCTTAGACAAACCATTGCATACATTAATGCACTAACTGCATTTGTATATAAAATTTGAGCAATATGTTTATTCTCATCCTCCGTGTGTAAAGATAATGAAGCAATGAGCTTAAAATGAGGGGCTAAATGTGTGCTTGCAGGTTTGGTCTTGCCATTTACACCAAATCTCTGTAGAATTTTCTTCAAGAATTGGGTCCGTGTCAAACAAATCATGCCTTTCCTTCTGTCTCTTTGAATCTCCATGCCAAGAATCTTCTTAGCTTCTTCAAGGTACTTCACAAACCCATTATTTAATTGAGCTTTTAGTTTATCAATCTTCACCTTTCTCTTAGATACAATTAACATATCATCCACATATAAGAGCAAATAGATGAAAAAATCATTAAGGGGCTTACAAAAATATACACAATGGTCAAACTAACTTTATATGTATCCATGTTCTGCCATAAACTTATCAAACATTTGTGCCACTAGCACAAAGATTGTTTAAATCCATACAATGACCCTTTCAGTTTACAAGGCCGATTCTTTTTCTTGGTGACTTTGAAACCATATGGCTGGGACATAAAAATTTCTTCTTCCAAATCTCTATATAAGAAGGTGATTTTCAGATCAAGTTGGGCTAAACTTAAGATCAAATTGTGCAACCAAAGTTAATATAATATAGATTGATGAACGATTAACAATCGGGGAGAATACCTTTCCTCTCTTTTTTATGATAGCATTTTACCACAAATCTTACCTTGAATCAGATGTTGTTTTTTCAAAGATTACCTTTCTTCTTGGAATAGACCTATCTGTAACCAACTACCTTCTTTCCTTAAGGAAGTTATATTAAATTCCAAGTCTGATTCTTGTTAAGATATTTCATCTTTTTATCTATTGCCTTTTTTCATTTTGTATTTTTTGTACTTTGTACTACTTTTTTGTATGTATAGAGGATTTCATCATCAATCATCGAAAATCCATAGGCTACCATATTACAATACTAGGCAAGTTTCTCTACAACCCCTTTTAGTTTACTTGTTGTAATGAATTCTTGTTGTTATGTGGTTACTAGAGTTATAACATCCTCTTCATGTAAACTTTTATCTGGATTTCCTTCTATAGGGAAATTGAATGTTTGAATAATCTTTATAGGAATGAGTAAAATCTCAAACTCCACATGTTATGCGTCACTTGGTTGTTTCTCATTCTCCTATGATTTCTCTTGTTGCAGCATGCTAGACTCGTCAAAAGTGACATCTCTATTCATCATCATTTTTTTTTATTCAAAACACTAAAATCTATAACCTTTTATCGTCCAATAAAACCCAAGAATATAGCTTTCTTGGCTCTAGGATCCAGCTTAAACTCAGTAACATGATAATATATAGAGCATCTAAATACACGTATTGATTCATAATTAGTAGCAAAAGAGTTTGACCATACCTCCAAGGGAGTTCTTCCATTTAATGTTGTTGAAGGTAATTGATTGGAAATATGACAAGCATAGCTTAATGCCTCGCCTTAGAATGCTTTTCTTAGTCCTAAATGTGATAGTATACGTCAAACTTTCTCCATCAATATGCAGTTTATGCGTTCCGCTACTTCATTTTGTTAAGGTGTTTTGTGAACAATTAAATATCGTTTGATCCCTTTATTCTTGAAAACTTTAAAGAAAAGATCTGAAGTGTACTCCACCATTGTCTGTTCGAAAAACCTTCCTTCCAGTTTGAGTCTCCACCATTTTCTTCCATTTCAAAAAGATACCAAGGACCTCATCTTTATATTTCATCATGTACACTCATACTCGTCATGAGAAATCATTAATAAAAGTAACAAACCACTAATTACCTCTAAGAGATTCATTATTTGAAGGTCCTATATACATTTGTGTGAACATAGTCTAGAATCCATTTTGTGCTGTGTACAGTGGTGCCAAACTTGATCCTTGTCTAATTTCTAAGAACGCAATACCTACAGAACCCATGCTTTCTAGTTTTAACGCTTTTTATTAGACCTTGTTTGATTAACCCTTGCAAAGCCTCTTCACCAACATGGCCTAAACGCATGTGCTAAAGTATGAAATCATCTATTTCATCATCTTCTAAGCTCTTTAAGATGGCTGCTCTAATGGTGATTTTCCCCTATTGCTCATCTATTTTTGACAGTAGCTCTATTTATCACATATCTTTGAGTCAAAATAGGGTGCCGATCTTCTTTTTCTTTACTGTATTTCGTTATAGTTAATCTAACATCTCCAGAGAAATCACATTTCTATCAGATCATTGAACATGAAGAACTTGATCATCCATTTTTCATCAACTTTATAAACTACCACCGTTTCACCACAAACTATAGCATATACAATAATAATATCGTGTGAATAATACTTTCACTAAGTAAGCTAGTATAAAAGATTGGAGGGGTCATAAATGGTCCCATTTAAAATCTAATCTCCTCAAACAGAGTTTCATATACCATATTCATTCATCATATTGTCTTTCCAAACATTAACATGTAACCAATACCATTTATATGAACAATATCATTGTTCAAAAATAAATTTAATTTGCTAGCTGTGCTACGACTATTCTCGATAATTCTTTCATTGCATACTTGGTCATGAAGTCTCATTTTTTACTCTATCACAAATAATTTAAACATCCTGGGTTATCTCTAGTATGATTTCTTTACACCTGACGAGACTACTAACACTACCAATTCATTAGGATTGGTCTTTTATAATTTTTCACTTTACACCCTGATCTTCCATATTCCATATAACTGGGTGTATAGAGTATCCTAATTTTGCCTCTTTCTCAAGGCTTCAAGTCGTGCCAAACTCCTTTTAATAAGGTTGGCTTATTACTTAGCAATTCAACATATGTATTGGGCCAACATGTGCAACTTCTTCTTCTTCATCACCATCACCTACCAAGATGATCACCAGATGCCATATTTCCTAGGCAATTCATCTCATTATATTATCACCATCACTTTCAATCCAAATATCAACAAATAGACCATACTGATGCATCCAGAACAATTAAATTATTGAGAAACAAGTATGAAATCAACCAAATCACATTTCAAACGGCTCGAATTTGATCAACAAAGTTCTTGCCTAATGAATGACCCATATTGATCTACATATCCGGTTGCACATAGGATTGACTACACTTAATCCCTATCCTTTCTTGAGGCTCGGCTCATATGCAACTTGATGATTTACAACTCAATGACATGACCATGTTGATATGGCGATGACTGGTTGCTTACATGAAATGATGATGTGGCATTACATTTAGGTTGACTTTTCTAAGCAAACTTTCATTAGCATGTATAGCTTCGTTTTAGCTCCAATTTGCACAAAATTTTCATCATTGCGCTTCTCTCTTTTTCAAAGTGGTATGTCTAAAAAACAATTTAGATAACTTTCATTTTCTACAAAAATCAAACACCTATGGTTTTTCTACAACCATAACTCTAATCCCACTTGTTGGGATCATATAAGATCATTGATCTTTGCCTAAACGCTAAGCACAACATTTTAGCATGGTTTAACAACTTATCTATGTTTATAAAACAATTAATATTATTAGATAGGAGAAACACCATAACATACATCGATGAAACATAACAAACCTCATAGTCATACTCTCCTTTAATTGCCTAAAACTGGTCCCATATCTGAGACATATTGAAAACATTATCTAGATTAAAAATTGATAATATTTTTTTAAAAAAATTCTCATGTTATAACTACAACTAATTCAATTCCAAATCTCTTAAAATGATTTTATAAATGGACCTACGTGCGTTTCTATATTTTTTTCTTGTAAAAGCATAAAAATTATTTTAAAGCTGTTATATATTTATATTTTTTAACTAAATATGTATTTTTTATATTTATTTCTTGAGTTGTGAAATGCTAATTAAACATAACATGATTATTGATTAGGTATCCTTATACCAGAGATTAAATTAATTCTAACTTAAATCTTAATTAAACCATGGAAAAATTAAGATTGAAGTTAGAATTAATTTAAATAAAAATGTTTCCCGATATGCAACAACTTCGCAAGTGCAAACTCCAAAAAGTTTGGAATAAAAGAAATAAAAAGTAAAAACTCCATTTATTTATTTTTATAATAGGAAGAGTACAGTGTAGCACATGACCGAAGAAACTTGGGTTTTAGACAGTATCAAAGAAAAGGAATCTAAGGCATAAGATGAAACGAATAATATTGAACGGCAGAGAAGTAGGGTACAAATAGACATTAGTGAGGCCAAATCACCTAATAATAAGCCGATTTAAATTAGATTTTCCTTTTCTCCAATGAGAAACCTCTAGCCTCATCCTCCTTTCACTTGCTTCCTTCTACTCCTGCCTGCCACCAACACCTTTCCCTCTCCCTCCCGCTGTATGAGCGTGAGAGAGAAGCAGCTAAGCAGGCAAGCTACTGAGACTTTAAAAGAGAAAAGAAGAAAAAGAACACACAGAGCAGGTTCCTTTTATATAGGGTGCTTTGCTTTCTCTTTGACTGCCCTACTTTTGTAGGACTTCTTATATATAGCTAGAAAGATACATTTTTTTTGTTTTTTTTTTATTAATGGTTACGTTTTATCATTTAGGTGATGCTGTTATTGAATATAGGGTCCTTTTCTTTTGTATTGGGTCACTGGAAACTTTGTTATTTCACATGAATACCAAATTGCAAATTGCTTCTCTTTTGGTCTCCTATTTTGAGGTGTTTTTACTGTTGTTGTTGGGATTGGAACCCTAGCTGTACATGTAATTTTGTGTTGTTTGGTTGGCATTTTGAATGTTTTTACTGAATTTGAAAGCTAAAAGTTCCATTCTTGGTTCTGAGAAACAAAGAGAAGTTCTTCTAAAATGTTGCCAAACACAAAAGGAGTTACTTATAAGGTATGGAATAGATCCCATAAACAGATGTGTTAAAAAAAAGTTAATTTTCTTTTGCTAATTGCCTGTTGTCTTGATGTCCTGCATTGTTACCCTTGATGGAAGTGTTAATCATTAAAGTTTTGGCAGGAGTGTCGACCACAAGTCGTGTGAAACCCTTCCTGTTGTTGATTGAAACTTCTGGTGGTTTTCTGTTATGTCTCAGTGGTTTTGATTCAAGCATTTGTCATTAGGTTCCCAGCAAGGTTCTATGCTGATGACGTAGAAACCTATGACCAGGGATTGGTTTCACTGCTAGCAATGGGTTTCTGATTATGTTTTTGTTCCTATTAAATCTACACATGGCATCTCTTGCCTTGTATATATCAGTTGGTCATTTGTTTTTTGGGAAAATATGAGCAAAACCCTGTCCATTGTGTACATTGTATGCAGTAATTTGTTCAATTCACTCTGGATTTTATTATACATGGTAAACTAAACCTCAAAGCTTTATACTTTTTTCAGCTTGAAGAAGGGCATCGGGCGTAAACTAGCTGATAAGGTCTTTTCTATTGCTGAAATCTATTTAGATGGCAATTATGCCTTGTGGAAGCACATCAATTGCTCAATGGGGTATTCGCCCTCAGTTTATGATAAGATCCTATATGCCAAAAAGGACAATGAAAGCTCGACATGGGTGAGCATATCTATTTAACCTCTCTCTCTCTCTCTCTCACACACACACACACACACACGCACACACGCACACACAAAAAAAAAAAAACACATACACTAGATTATACATATACATCTGTCGGTCCCTTTGGGCCACCACAACTTGTTCCTAACTGCTTCGAACTAGCCATGCCAGCTCATGCTTACTCTTGGATCAGCAAGAGCCCACTTTGTTTTACATAGACACATGCAGATAACTAAAAGTAATAGTATTGAATTTGCCAGTGGTCAGGCCATAATAGTAAGCACTGTAGCAGGTCCTTGATTGCAGAAAGCAAATTCTGTTGACATGCTCTGTAGTGAGATTTTTACCTTTTTGGACTGACAAAGATCATGATCTCTTCTTCACTTGAGGGCACTCGAGGGTCCTGATAGTCTAAGATCATGAATGGTTCTTCAAGTCCGTAAGTCTTCTACAAATGCAAACAGAATTCGTGTCCAAATAAAGTGAATTTATCAGTGATTTTTTTTAGAATGCTGCTTTGAAAATGATTGTGTAGAAAATACTAGTATTTACCAAGACGAAAAGAAGGGTAGGACATGAAGGTCCTTTTACAAGTCGAGGAGGAAAGCACATGTTTACTATGAAGAATGGGTCCCCTCGCGTGGTTTTGTTTGTCCCTCTTCTGAAGCTGGAATCAAATGAATATCCTTCTTCTGTTTGCTTATGAGATCAACCCTGATGTGTTTTTTTAAATGGACAATTTGACACACTTTGGTGCTCCTTGAGGGCCTTGGAGGTTAACATTTCTTTTATCTAAAGATGAAATTTGATGCTCTTTCACCTGGTATGGGTCCAAGCATTAGGTGCTTTTCTACTTGTAGTCAGCCATATAACTGAAAGCTGTATTAAGTTATTATCCTAGGACAGTTCCTTTCAAAATTAGTTATATGGCGGTTGAAGGAGTTCAATTATTTTTTTGGGCATTAGCATTGTATAACAACGGTTTATTATTATTGGTATCATAATTTTTGTGTCATGTGTTGCCACATGATTTATTAGCATTTTGTAGCATGACATTTTCATCTGATCATGTGCTATAAAGAGTTCTCATAATTATTTTGTATAGATAGACGGATAATTGACTCTATTTAAAACCATCTTGCAGCATTGACACCATGATGAGCTACTTGGCGGCACCAAGCTCAAGCTTATTCTCACGGGATTCCTTCCCTGTGTTATCTTATACAGGGACTTCTCAAACTTCAAATCAGCGTAGGGGAACACGGTTTGTAGTGAGAGCGGATAGTGTGAGTCTAAACTATAGTTTTATTTTTTTCTCAATGATGACATTGGTGGCAGTATTGACTGTCTCTTTTTTTGCTTATTCGGTTCTTAAATGTTTGCTTGACTTAGAACTATAACATTTTCTCATTTGCAGGATTACTATTCTGTTCTTGGAGTGTCAAAAAATGCAAGTAAATCTGAAATTAAAAGCGGTATGTACATGGTGCACCTACTATCCTTCATTTATTGAAGCCTAATCTCATTTTAGCAATGACTTTTTTGTGTAGGAGGCCTAATGGCACTGAAAAGTAATGTTTTGCTTGCCCCATCTTCAGAACTTTATTAATATTGCCTCTGCCATTCTACTTATCTCATTTTATGTTCTTGAGCAATATGCTTGAATGGTTGTACCACATCCTAATACTCATGCCTGTTGGTGTCCAATAGAGGATAAAATTCATCCTGTCTATCTGGCAATTGGCAGAATTACTATTCTTTGATTAATGTTGGTATGGTATATCTTAAGTGTACAAGTGTTAATCTGGTATGACAATCTAAGGCTGAGGATACAGTAGCCCAGGAAATTTTGTAGAATTTCATAAAATATTGCCTTTTTTGGATCACATAATGTACACTGAAAAGTACCAATCTTAATACTGCTGTGAGCTTCTTCATGAAGCCTTACATTACTGGAGGAAGTATTTGTGTATTTCAATGAAAGCTGTTAAAAGAGAGTATTAGGTGCTATTAAGATAAAATTCATGTCTGACTTCCAATAACTAGAACAAGGTTTGCTGTTGCTGCTTCAAATTGTCAAGTGGAGGGCTAATGCTAGTGCTAGATTCTGATTTTAAGGATCTTTTAGGTGAATGGAGGAATCTGGGGTCTTCAAATTGGTGTAAAAAATCCAGCTCTTGTGGCTGATTCATTGTTACAAATTGAGAACTTGGGTTCATGAATTTTTGAACTGTGGCTGGAGCTAGAGGAATTGGGGTTGTTCCAATTGGGGTTATTAGGTGGTTAATTTCTTAGAAAATAGTGTAGTGGGAGGTTGTGATTAGGCAAGAAACACTGCACCATGCACTGAGCTTGTCATCTGTGCATGTTGACTGTTGCTAATTTGTCTAAATAAGGGCAGCAATAAGTGGGACAAGTACTTGAGATCAGTAGCCAGGCTTTTAATAAGGATTTTGGTTTTTCATGGGTAATATGTTTTTAGGTTTAAAGCATACCTCAAAAGATGGTAAATAATTGTTTCTATGTACTGCCAGCCAATTGCAAGGTGGCAAGAATTATTTTTTTTAAAAATGATGAAATTGGCTGGAAATAGTTGAGAAACAAAGACAAATTTTAGGGATATAAGCCTGAAAATACGAGCAATCACATATAAGGTGGTGGCACAATCCTTGAATAACATATGCATCAGTACTACAATCTATGACCTAAAAAAATTGAACTGCCAAAGTACTCTCATCTTTGGAATAGATATGTTAATCTGAACAATGATAAAAAGAAAGCTCAACATTAACTAGAAAAGATTATGCCACAAACACCCAGTTTCAAATTTATGTTATGATGATCCAATCATACAATTATTCGTTCTTCAAGTCTGATGTTTCAGCTTTCCTTCTTGTTTAGATACATTTTGGTGCTTTTTGGAGAACTTGATAACCTTAATTACCTGTCTGTGCACTGGAGGAACAAAAACTGCTCTTGCAACCTTATGTGTTTCATTTCCATTCTCAAAGCCTTTACGCAGAGAACCATTATTGCCCGTTCCTGTCCATGTTGCCTATGAAATAAGTTTGCATATGTGTTTTTGTGCTCACTGAATTTTTTGTGGTGGATTTATTGGTATCTTGATTGGGGTTGGTATGTTGTACTGTTTTTCTGTCATGATTAGTGGAACTGCTATATCCATCATGCATAACCGAATAGGTTGAAACTTAGACTTTGGTTTATCTTGAAAAAAGTCTTGATCTGGATGAAGTCATGAAATCAAGCACTGTAATGGACTGATTTTTTATCTACAGAATAAATAAATAAATAAGAGATCTTGTTGAGTAGGAATATCTACTTCTGGAATTTCTGCGAAGGCTGGGTTTATCTACATTAATTGATAAGGTCACTTGTCTTGATAGGGCAATTCTTCGAGTTATTTCAGGAATGCACTTGTATACTTGCCACAGATCAAATTTATTCAGTTTATTAATGCTTTTAGCATAGCTACCATTCTTCTTTTATAAAATAAGTTCTGACCTTTTTTATTCCTAATGCGTTTCAGCTTATCGGAAGCTTGCTAGGAGTTACCATCCAGATGTGAACAAGTAAGTTGCTTTTTTATTTACGACTTTGATTTATGGGAACTGTGTATCATATGTTCTGCTTGTTAAGCTTTTGGACTAGTTCTAGGTGGTTTCCTTTTCCTTCTTTTAGAGACTGCCCCATATGTTTGTAATTTGTATGGTAATGTATGGTGATATGGGCAAGCCTTCAGTGGAGGCATGAACAGACTTCTTGGAATGTGTGAGTTAACATGTGCTTAATTGTTAGGTCATGCCCGCTACATGATCAGGAGAAGCACTTTGTATTGGACTAATAAAGGCTGTAAAATCCATTGATTTTAAGAAATTGGGTAAACGGTAATTTAATGTTCCAAGTGTTCTATTGGTCAAGCCATGTTTTAGAATTAGCACAAACGCGCTTGAAAATTGGAGAAATCAATTGTGCTCTTCAGTGTAAAGTCAAGCACCCCCACCTGCATGAAGAAAGCTATAGCTTCCATCTTTCAGTTCCATTTAATACTGAGAAATGAGGGCAGCAAATGAATTTTTTGTCAACTTAGAACACCGGCAATCATTTGTTATGCTCCTTCCATCATTTTGTAGCTACTAATATAGAAAGCCTTCACCCATTTGAACCTTGAATGCCATCTTAAGGCAGCAGCTTTTTCTCTTATTTCCTATTTCATGTTGCCTTTTAAGTTCTCTCCTGATATGATGAGGTCAATATGGACAGTTATCAATGTGTTTTGATCGAGAATTTGTATGACTTTGGATGAAATTTGGTTATTGGCGTTTCATATCAATTATGCTTGAGAACTCAAGGATTTTGATTTGGTGAGTGGTAGGAGCTGGCTCCAAAGACCAATTTCCTGCTTAGAGGATTTAAATATCAAAGATGGAGGTTAATTTCAAACTCTAACATTCTATAAATTCTAAATAGAGGATCTTCACCATCAATGATCAATGTTGCTATCAAAGAATAGGAAGATAGTGCTGTGTTCCATCCTAATTTAATACGGAAGCAACCAATTTTGGGGTCTAGTAATTATTTATATTAAGTTTCATCTTCACGTGAACAAATTTAATTTCCAGACCTGTTTGATAATATTGAATTTCTGTGCTGCAGAAAACCTGATGCAGAGCAGAAGTTTAAGGAAATTAGCAATGCGTATGAGGTAAAAGCGCAGTTTTGTTGTCTATGATTTGAGTTGTGGTGATTTTGTATTCCATGTTCTTAAGTAGTTGATTTGATCATAAACTTGTCTTGCAGGTATTATCAGACGACGAAAAGCGATCTTTATATGACAGGTACGGAGAGGCTGGACTTAAAGGTGCTGGCATGGACATGGGAGTAAGTTTCTAATGAAAATTATGAAAAAGTCACTTGTTTTAAAGGACTTAAAGGTATTATCCCGTCCATATTTTTTGCCTCACCCACTATTTTCTCATAACAGGACTTCAGCAATCCTTTCGATTTGTTTGAGTCACTATTTGAGGGCATGGGGGGCATGGGAGGCATGGGTGGCATGGGAGGCAGAGCTTCCCGAAATAGAGCAGTTGATGGCCAGGATGAATATTACAATCTTGTCTTAACTTTTAAGGAAGCAGTTTTTGGGGTTGAAAAAGAAATTGAGATAACCCGACTAGAGAGCTGTGGGACTTGTGATGGTTCAGGTGCCAAACCTGGCACAAAGCCATCTAAATGTAGTACATGTGGCGGACAAGGCCAAGTTGTTTCATCAACAAGGACTCCTTTAGGTGTTTTCCAGCAGGTTATGACCTGCTCTTCATGTGGTGGGACCGGGGAAACATTTAGCCCTTGCAACACCTGTTCTGGGGATGGACGGGTAAGGCGGACAAAGCGTATCAGTTTGAAAGTTCCGGCTGGTGTGGACTCTGGTAGCCGTTTGAGGGTCCGATCTGAAGGTAATGCTGGAAGGAGAGGTGGATCACCTGGCGACCTCTTTGTCTCTATTGAAGTCATGCCAGACCGTGTGCTAAAACGTGATGACACCAACATCTTATACACATGCAAGGTATCATACATAGATGCAATTTTGGGTACCGCGATTAAGGTTCCAACAGTGGATGGCATGGTTGATTTGAAGATCCCAGCTGGAACTCAGCCAAACACAACTCTTGTAATGGCCAAGAAGGGAGTCCCTGTGCTAAGCAAAAGCAACATGAGGGGTGATCAGTTGGTCCGGGTACAAGTTGAAATTCCAAAAAGATTGAGCAGTGAAGAAAAAAAGCTTATCGAGGAGCTTGCAGACCTAAGCAAGGGCAAAACAGCAACCAGCAGAAGATAGTTGCCTCAGTTCTCTGTTCAAAACATGTTGCCTTTTTGCTGGTGCAAAATTTTGATAACAATGCTAGATGTTTGGGGAGGGGGGAGCAGTTCTCCATCATTTGAACTGTGAAAGGAGTAAACAGGTGTTTGCAGTGGTAGGTAAAGTCATTGTGATAATCTTGCCCCATATAAATTATAGCTTCAAAAGAAGGAGCGGATAAAATAGGAGATGAAACATGTAGACTTCCTGTTATTCGATTTTTTACCTCTGAATGTCTTTTTTTTTGGTTGAACAGGTAGTTCACTTGCTTATTAATTATTCTTTGGGATAATAGCTAAAATATGTGCAACAACCATACCTTTTGTGCTTATATTTTGAGCTGTGAGGTTTGAACAACCTCATGATAAGCCTTTCAAACAAGAAAAGAATTCACTCTTCTTTTTTCCATTAGTTTTGTTACTGTAACTCGTTTAGCATTTGATAGATGGTGCATATGGTCAGTCAATGCACGGATTACTGTCTGTTTAATCCCCTTGCGCCTTTGTTTTCTTGCATGAAATGAAGGCATGTAAGCTTTCTTGGCAAGTTACATTTGTTTTCATAACCTCCAGGCAAATCGGCATATCCACTCATTTGTATTTTGGGATGTCTCCGCTGATATGGTAATATAAATATGGAGTTGCCATCGACATCGCATGTGTCCCATCATGGTCTTTTTTTTTTTGTTTAATATCTAAATCAATCAGGCCTTTTAAAATATTAAAAAGTTCAGAAAAAATTTAAAGACTTTTTTGGATTTATTTATTGGTTGCTCACATGTATTTTTTATGACTTAGTACTGAGATGTAAATTTATATTGTGAAATGTGAATTTAATATGCAATATATATCTATATTTTTTTTCTATTTAAAATAATAATAAAAATATATGTTTTGTTTTCAATTTAAATTTTACTGATTTATTCATTAAAATCAAAATAAAAAATATTTATATATACACTAATACCAGAGTTAGAAATATCTTTTAGTATTCGCTAACATCATAGTTAATCATAGGAATAATAGGTGACATAGAAAACGAATGAAAGTTCTGTGGGATTTCAAAGAAAGGCCAAGAAATCTTGAAAAAACCAAAACAAACAGAAACAAAAGAAAGGAAGAGAGACAGGGATGGGGGGGGTTGGTATAGAAGAAAGATTTGATACGTCAGCATTGAGTAGGTGTTCGTGTTGCTGCATCCACCTTACTTGTGGTGGTCTGGTAGGGCTTGAACTCAAACACTGAGTTAGGAGACCGAAGATCTTTTCCTTGTGAGATGAAATTGTTTGTATCTCTGTATTGCATATTCACAGGCTGTAAAATGATGTTCCCATAAATTTTGCAGAAATTCTTCCATAACTATGCGTATCAATCTCATGGTTCTCGAACCATTTCAAGAGCTTAATTTGCCACAGATGGACTCACACGTGTTATTATAGTGCTT
>Ga0307515_10008857_pt1 | contig 19538 bp, 12 predicted proteins | sample 17_EM_MG_FD_194513 | JGI IMG/M metagenome (GOLD analysis project Ga0307515, IMG submission 194513) | Populus trichocarpa ectomycorrhiza microbial communities from riparian zone in the Pacific Northwest, United States - 17_EM | ecosystem: Host-associated > Plants > Roots > Unclassified | place...
ATGAGACCAGACATTTGTTTTGTTATTAATAGAGTCAGTCAATTTATGCATGCTCATACAGATTCATATTGGGCTGCCGTTAAACACATTTTGCATTATCTTCAGGTTACGGTCTCTTATGACTTACATAACTCCTCCTTTGCTTTACATGGCTTTACGAATGTAAATTAGGTAGGTAGTATTGATGATCGCAAGTCTACGAGTGGCTACCTTGTCTTTTTTGGTCATACATCGATTTTGTGGAAATGAAACAAGCAATGCACCCGTTCTTCTACCGAGGCTAAGTATAAAGCCTTAGCAGACAACACTAGTGACGTTTTTTGGCTTCAATATTTATTATAAGATCTATTGATTACTCCTAGTTTTGCTCCTACCATTTGGTGTGACAATCTTGGTGCTACTTATTTGTTTGTGAATCCTATCTTTCATACTTGTACTAAACATGTTGAGGTTGATTATCATTTTGTACGAGATAGGGTTGCCAAGAAAGAGATTCAGATTTGTTTTATATCTTCTCAGGATCAACTTACAGATGTCTTTATTAAGCCACTTCCTACTGCTTCTTTTACTGCTTTTCAGTTCAAGCTTTAGGTCGATCCTCCACCCTCAACTTGAAGGGACATATTATAGAATGTCTATACTTAGGAAATATTATAGGATTAATCTAATGTTGTAATCTCTACATTAACTATTGTATATTGCCCTACATGTATAAATAGAAAATGTTGGATAACTAATAGGTTAAGCCTCCTATTCCTTTCTCTTCAATTCTATCCCTATATAAAAGAAAGGTAAAAGTAGAATAACGATCTCTTTTTTTGAAATAATTCGAAATATATATTTTCATTAGATACGTGGCTTTTATTGATAGGGTAGAGCAACACGACACATTAACTATAACTAAAAGCCATCAGCCTTTTATTGTGCTGGAATTACTGTGTACTTTCTCACAATATATTGTGGATTAGAGCAGTGTATTTATTTGATAATTTTCACTTTGGTCCTCAAACTTTTATTTTGCACGATTTGGCCTATTTGAGCCCAAATTAGCTCCCAATTACATATTTGGTTAGGAGGGAGGGTTGAATTAAAAGCTAAGGGAGGGGGGTGGGTTGAAAGTTTCGTTAAAACATTCATTTTAATCCCCCATATTTTTTAGATATTAGGTGACCAGTCCCTTGAATTTGAAGACAATATATTTTGGTACCTAACTTCATTTTTCTCTTTTTTTAGTCCTTTTCTTTTTTGAAAGAGAGAGAAGGAGACACTGGATTCCAGCTTAGAGAGAGAAAGTGGCTATTGAGGAAGATTTTGACCACCAAAACGATTGATTTTTGTATCAAAATGTTCCATATGATGGAGGGGGTTACGTTTAAGTGTTTGTTTACCTTGAAAACACCTAAAACAACAGCTTTGAGCTTGAGAAGAATTTTTGTTTCGGGTGGATTTCAGGTTTTGGGATGATTTATTGGCTTTTTGGTAGCCATGTTTTGGTTTAACAAGGTCTTTAGTGTGTTTTCTAGGGGTTTTGAGTAAAAAATGGGTTGAAAATGAGATTTTGGATGAAAAAACAAAGGATCCTGTTTTTTTGGCCATTACAGTGGCCAGATTCTAGGTTTCACAAGCGATGCGTCCTTTTTTTGAAATAATTAGGGTAGACAATGTGTCGTTCACCCTTTTAAACTTTTTTTAAAAATAAAGGCATGCGCTAGGCCTGGCTTATTAGGCCTCGCAACTCCTGACCTGATTCTTTTTTTATTTTTTTTTAATTTTCATTTTTTAAAAACAATAATGCATTATTTGTGTTTGTTTTTCAAATAAATTTTGGATTTATGTTTTAATTAGATTGTGATTATTTTTAAATGATATTGAGGGTGTTTAATTATTAGAGAGATAAATATGATTCATCTGTGATTTGTTTTCTTAATTTTATATAGATTAAATTTGTTTTTTTTTAAATATTGATATTTTTATAAGATTTTTCATATATGCAGCCTTACATTGTTTTTTTTAATTATTTTTCAATAAATTTTATGTATATGTCGGTTTCTATTATAAATTTTATATGTTTTTCTATAAATTTATTTTGATAGAGAAATTCATTAAATATAGCTAGGTAAATTATCCGTATTGCGATGTTAAATATCTTGATATTCATTTTTTGTTCAATTTTATTTCTATTTATTGTTGATAATGTTTTTTCATTGCTTTACACAATGGTTATTAGGTTGTTTAATTAGATGCCCGTATAAGTTTTTCGATTTACACTTAAAAGTTTTTTTAATGTAAAAAACCACGTTGAAGAATTCTGTATATTTATTTTTTTATTATGTTTTGATATTTAGGATTTGATGTTTATTATTTTGATTTTTTTTTTATTTTTTTTCATTAAATTTCTTATGAAAGTTTCATTATTTTTAGTTTCACTTTTTAATTCAAGTTTATAATATATATATATATATATATTTTTTGTATTTGTTCTTTTGATTTTTGTCATTTTGTTAATGTTTTTATTCTTTTCAATAACTCTCAAATTTAAAATTTGTTGTTGCATTTTGATTTATTTTTTATTGTAGTTTTAACATCCATTATTTTTATTGTAATTTTTTTTATTTTGTGTTGTTTTTTTTGTGATTTTAACCCTTATGATTTTTTCATATATAGTGTTTTCGGTCTTATAACCCGGGTCATGATTTAAAAAGTAAGCGATAATTGACTTTTTTAATCTTATTTTTTATTTTCATATATATATATATATTATGAAATTATTTTATTCTCATTTATTTTTTATTATGTTAATAAATAAAATCATTAAGATATTTTTGAAATATTGTGAAGATATATTTTTATAATATTAACAAATATTTTATATTGAATTGTTATTTTTTTCTTTGTTTTTATTAATATTTTATTTTTTAATAATATTATTAACTTAATAGAAAAAATATTTTTCATTCCAAATCAAATACTGTTACGACGCGTGCCACTGTTATATATCATTGCGAATCAAGAAACAAGTTTTTGCTCTTTCCTCGAGTAAACGACAAACTAACAACAGACAGATATTTTCTTAGAAAGGTCAATTAATAATTAAGTTCATTCCCTTTTCTATAATTTCTATATTTTTCCTTTGAATCGGTGCTGATTCTTAAAAAGTGTCTACCTGATTTTGATTTCAATTTTATTATTCTATTCTATCGGTTTAGGGTTTCATTATCAGTGTGTGTGTGTTTGTGTGTGTGCGGATTGTTATAATTAGGGTTTTGATTTTGTAGATTGAGACGAAAAAATGATGCGGCTGCGCACATACGCGGGCGTTAGTTCGGTGGCGACTCTAGCTATAATCTATCACGCATTTAACAGTAGAGGGCAGTTTTATCCAGCTATGGTTTACTTATCTACCTCTAAGATCAGTTTAGTGCTTCTTCTCAACATGGGTTTAGTAATTATGTGCATTTTGTGGCAATTAACTAAGCGGCTATTCCTTGGTTCCCTCCGCGAAGCTGAAGTTGAGAGGTTGAATGAGCAGTCTTGGAGAGAGCTCATGGAAATTCTCTTTGCCATCACTATTTTTAGGCAGGATTTCTCCGTCACCTTTCTTGCCATGGTCACCGCTTTGTTGTTAATCAAGGCTTTGCATTGGTTGGCTCAAAAGAGGGTTGAGTATATCGAGACAACACCATCTGTTAACTGCTTATCTCATGTTCGGATTGTTTCGTTTCTGGGGTTTCTTCTTCTCGTAGACAGCCTCTTCTTGTACTCTTCTGTCAAGCATTTGCTTGAAACCAGGCAGGCTTCTGTGTCTCTCTTCTTCTCGTTCGAGTAAGTTGACAAACGCGTATGCTTTTTCCCTTTTATTTGTTGTTTCTTTCATCACAGTCCTATTTTCTTCTTACATTCAATTGCCAGGATTGTTATGTTTTTGTTTATGCTGCTTCGTAATAGCTTTTAACCTCGTAGCTAAACTCATCAGTTGTATTACTGACTGATGTCATGTTGAGATACAGTGGAGAAAAGGGACGATTTCTGTACATTGCTGGATTAGGAGATGAAATTGTAAACTAAGTTGAACGTCATGAACTGTATTAACCTACATTGAGCCTATCTGACAACCAGCATAATTAAAAAGGAAAATCAGCTTGCTTTATGTAATAGAAATTGCAGCTGGTAAGTGAAGGGTTCTGAACGAACAAGCTCTAATTAGCACGTATATAGCTCTAGCTGGGTGACAGAGATACTCCAGTTTCTTTACTCTAATGGAAATGTAAAGATAATAGATTTAATAACATCTAATGACTTCTAAAGTGGTAGATCTTCTGATTGTATTCCAGTTCACATGAATGTCCTGCTTGAACTGCTGCCATAGCCTGTTAGTTGGGACCATGTTTAGTTGCAAAGTAGTCAAACCCTTTGTCATTATCATTGTGCACATGAACGTTGGCATTTGTTTACGCATTTACTTGAGGTTTGTTATCATTACGTAGCCACATTTCTACTTCAGAATTGAGAGTGAATGAACTTTAAAGAATCAGTAAATTTTCACATCCTGGATGGACATGCAAGAAAATTAGGCTGCTTTCTAGATGTATAACATATTTCAGCCCGAATTATTTTATATGTGTATTAGCTTTTGAAATTGATAGAAAAACAGAAATAAAACAAAATAGATAAATCAAGGGTGCCATCATATTTTTCATGACTTCTCTGTATTTTTATATGCATCAATTATTGAACTGGGAATAGTAAGGGGCGTGAATATATTTTCGCATGCCAACTTTTGGAATTGGAATGTTTGTTAACTGAGGACATAGAAAGAGATGAAAGGTGTTGCAATATTGGTCTTTTTTTTTTTTTCAAATTATCCAAATGGCATTTGAGGAAACAAATGGATGTTAAGGAGAGGCTTGAGAGATGCCATCTTAAAATACAGAGGAAACTTGCTAATATAGCAATGCAATTGACTATATAGATGTGCTACAAATAGTCATGTAGATGCTTCTTTGATACTTTTCATGCATTTATTGTGCCCTTGCAACCTAATTGTTTTTAACTTTGTATCTTCGACTCCAGATTGGTCAGTGTGGAACTTATGGTTAAAATTGGAACCGTGATAACAATGGAGTTGTGGTTGGTTTCAATTTACTTTGTCCATATGACAGTTTGCAGCTTCCTGGTCCTCAGTACATGGACTTGAAAGTTATCACTTTTGGTTGATAGTTCTTTCTTTGTCCATGATCTTGGAAGTTATGGGCTTGCAAATTATCAATTCGAGTGACATTTCTTTCTTTCTCCCTACTTGATCTTGGAAGTTATGGTTGATATATCATTGAACCTTGGTAATCCATTTTAACTTATCAACAGGGCCATCTGACCATTTTAACTGGTTTTTGTGATTCTGATATCAATTTCTGCTACTAGACTTGTGGCCTGATATTTATTGCAGAATTTGGATCAACTACTGGGCATGCATGCTTGAACTGATTTGCAGTAATAAGTTGAATATAGGAAAGTTGTTTGAAGCTAGTGAAGGCCCATGTTTTTGTTTTGGAAAAATCTCTAACTCCTTTCTATTATAACTTTTCTTTATGAAAGGAGAGATAAAATTTAATTTAAAGTCATATTCATGACACCTTTATGTCTAATAAAGCTTCATCGTTGGTGGGGGTAGAGTTTCTGCAGGTTTGAACAAAACTGGACAGGAGTTTTCAGCATGAAATTCATTTTGATTTTATCTCAACCGGAACTTGTGCTGCAGAAAGTTAGAGATGGCGGGAATCTTAGCATGTCAAGCTCTGACTGGGAATGTGCTTGTATATCTGATTGAAACTGCACAGGGGTTTTCAGCTTGAAAGAAATTTTGTTTTTTTGATTTTTGACTGGCTCTTGTGCTACCAAAAGTGTGGTCCTGGAAAAATCAGTGACAACCATAATTTTAGCATGTCGCGGTCTAATTGTTGTTTGTGATCTTCTTATGTTCAGATGTTATCTATGATTTCCCTTCTAAGTTTATCTGGATTCTGAAAATCAATTCTGGGAAATTTGGATATCATTGTTTGAAAACAAAGCATCATCAATTTTGACCTCTATGCTTATGAAATTACTCAATTCTACACTTTAGGAATACATTTGTTTACAATTCGAAATTCCTGTGTTCTTTGTTGCCATTGCATTAATGTCTACCATTTTTAATCTTAGGTACATGATACTGGCGACAACAACTGTGTCAACATTTGTAAAATATGTTTTCTATGTGAGTGACATGCTTATGGAAGGACAATGGGAAAGAAAGCCTGTCTACACCTTCTACATGGAACTTGTTCGGGACTTGCTGCACTTGTCTATGTATTTGTGCTTCTTCCTTGTCATTTTCATGTAAGTAATCAAGTTTGATGTTAATTCTCATTCTGGCATCTTGTATATATGAAAAGTATTTGTAGTTTACGTAACCTATTTGCCCACATGGACATTACTTTGATAGTATACACATTCAATGTTATAGACATTGACATGCTGCAATGAGAGTATTTGGCCACATATAGATCTAACACTTGTGAAGGATACAATGTGATATTGACTTGCAAACCTGTTTTCATTATGATGAGTTGAAGATGGACAAATTTTACTTGGCAACTATTGTAACATCTTCCTACTAATTTTTTTAGGAGTGATGTTATCTGGCTTGTAGAGCTTTTTGACTAGTAGGATGTATTTCAAGTATCTTTTTTTAAGGTTGGATGGGAAAAATAAAGGTCATCTCCATTGTTATAAAACACAGATATGATGTTATAGATGCTGGCTATTGCGGGTTAGATATGATAGTCATGGCAGTTTTAGGTGTGATATTTTTTTTTTGGTGGTTATTGGAGCTGTTTTGATCAATTGAATGATGGGCTGTAACATAGTCCAAAAATATATTATGTAATGGATGGCATGGTGCATAGCAGAAGACATTTAAAACCATGCCGATCCCTTGTTATTAATCTTGGTTTCAGGAAGTGACTTCTGTCTACTGAGAAACTCAAATTGTTTTGTCACATAGCTAAAGAACTGTGGTTCAAAGTACAGTTTATGGAGAATGGGACAATATGTTTGACAAATTTTTAATGGTTATTTTCTTTGATTTCTCTTGAAAATGACTTGTTTTTTTAATCTTAGACAGGTGTGTGTGCATGCACATGTATTGTATGCACATTCACAGATATATCCACATTATCTATTTACTTTTACATTTATTTTGAAACACAACCTGGTAATAACTAGAAAGGAACCTCAATGGCAAGTGTCACACTTTCTATACTTCTGAAACTGGTGCCAGAGAATATATCTGTGCCACAAATTATATGCGCATAGATCTTGTGTGAAAAAAATTACAAAGGGTGGATTTTGAAAACATGGAAGTGGCTTAACAAGAAAGTAGTTAGTGTGATATTGGGGAACTATTTAAATTTCTGTAGAACCCTCTTTTGCTGATCCATCTTATCATTGCATGCCCACACATGTACATTCATCTCTTCTCGGAATGACATTGAGATTACATCTTAGGTTGACTTGTTATTGTCACTTTATCAAAATTGATTTTCAATCTATTTATCTTGAAGCCCCTTATGGGACTGAAAGTGCATTATAAATGCTAACTCAAATTGATAATCCAAGGCTACATCATCATAAATCTGTATGCACTACAAACATAGCTGCCTTGATTGGAAAATGTTCTTGCTGGTATAGGACATTGAAATTGTACTATAGGAAAAATTTGTTTGATGTGTAAATTGCAATAAAATTGAAAGTGAGTGTCGCAGAAAGCAATGGGGATAGCGGCCAAGAATCATGTGTTGACTTGATGCCTAAATATTTCGAATTGTTGCAATTTTTGTTGTAGTTGTTTGCTTATATGCATTTTGTTTTAAATCGTTTATTAATAATTTGTATCACAATCAATGCATTTGTTTATTTATTTCAATGTGTTTGTTTATTTATTTATTTCATACCACTAGATTTTTTTTTCTTTCGATTGTTTGCAGATATTTTAATATGTTTAAGTTATGCACTGCACATTAACCCTATACTTTTTGATATATTTGTTCCTTGAATAAATCTGAGTTTGTTTATGCAGGAACTATGGTGTGCCTTTGCACTTAATACGGGAGCTTTATGAGACATTCAGGAATTTCAAAATTCGTGTTGCTGACTACATTCGTTATCGGAAGATCACTTCCAATATGAATGATCGGTTTCCAGATGCAACAGCCGAAGAGCTTAATGCGTGAGTTCTAAACCTTCTTTAGCATTTATGTTTATGACACTTTATTGAATGCTCATTTGTATCAAGATTCTCAGTTTTTTTTCTCATAATGTTCAGAAGTGATGCAACCTGTATTATTTGTCGTGAAGAGATGACCACAGCCAAAAAGTTAATCTGTGGACATCTTTTTCATGTTCATTGTCTGCGTTCGTGGCTGGAGCGACAACATACTTGCCCTACATGCAGAGCCCTAGTTGTACCACCTGAAAATGGTGCAAGTACAGCTGGAGGACAACATGGAGCACAGCCAGATACTCATCAACAGGGTAATTATGGTGACATATCTTTACCAACCCTCTTCTTCTTAAGCTTATTTTACCGAGAAGCTATAATAATAAATCATGTTACTTGAGCATTGTTTTTGATTGAATGCACACTCGTAAATGGTGAATTGTTTTTGCGGAAAAATTTATTATATGTACTAATGTGGCGGCTTTGTAGAAGTCAGCAAATTGGTGCTATTTGTTAACTTTGTGAATGCTTTTCATGCACATGATTGCATACTGACTTGTACACTTTTAATGGGTTTTACAATATAGACATTGATGTTGATTTTACTTTCTTTTCTCTAGGTCACAATCTAGGATTTGTAGTTCTTGAACATGAAACTTGATGAATTTGGAAGAAATATGTGGGAGATGAATCATTTAAAATCCTCATCGTACTTAATAGATAGAGGCTATCATTATAAATCAGACTGCTACTTACCCCCGCCATCCACCCCCTGTGTCTTTCCTATGGGAGAAAAAAGAGAAAAGTTACAAAGAACAGCCATATGATTAGACCTGTTATCTCTCTAGTCACCATATGACTTTCTTGTGATGATTGAGTTCTATGAGGTTTGGTTTGATGGCAGTTCTATGAGGTTTGGTTTGATGGCTTTCTTATCTTTGCTGTCAAAGGTAATGAATGTGAAAACATCATTGGATGTTAAATAAATAGACAGCAAAATGCTGAGTTGATTTTGTAGTTACACTGTTATATTCACCATTTTTTAATTGAAATTGTGAATAATAATACTGGTATCTTCAGCATTATTGTTAGACACCCCACCTAGCTGCCTCAACGCCTCGAGGTGAGGCAATTTGATTTGGTGCTGTCTAGCCAAGGGACACTCACCTTGGCCTCTCTTTTTTTTGTTACTTATGTCCACTCTTACAATAATTCTCTATTTTAACTTTATATAGCTCATGAATGAGGGTTACTATTGTAAAAGAACCAAGGAGTCGAGCATTTTATTATCTAGTAAAGACAAAAAAAAAGAGCATTGAAGATGTCAAGATAATTAAAATATTTTGGTGAGTTCCCATGTGAGAGCCACCTCTACAATGCCAACTGGCCAGTCACTTTGGATGAGACCATTCCATCCTAACTCTGTCTTGGTAACACCCTCACTGGTTCAAAAGTTGTGGAACCTTCAATTATGTGAATAAATGGTGTCTACCAAGCCTTGTTGCATTAAAGCCCCCTTGTGCCATCAATGACTATGGCATTCTATGGGATTCAACTTACAGCTTCATTAATTTAATGGAGAAGGTAATGGGGCAATGGAAGGTATCTCATTGAAAAACTATAGAATGAAAATTGAAAAGGAGCCCAACCACATGGATGTGGTATGAAAAAGGCCATTATCCTACAAACACAAAGGATGATCTACCTGAAATGAAGGAAGGAACATTGAGGATTCAACTGTGTTCAGAGACCAGATTTCAGAAGTGATTTTAGCCAATTTCCCTTTTTGTGCATAATGTGTTGTTATTTGACTGTTAGTCTGATGTGATCAGAAGCCAGCTTCATGCAAAGCCATTAATCAGCTATGGAATCATGCAGTGTGATTAACATAGGAAGCCATGCATTTTTTTTTAATATTTTCCTTGGATTGAAATAGCACTGCATGGATAAAAAAATTCGCAATTTTCCTTGGATGTATTTTCCTTTTCCCTTTGTTATTCAGTGTTCTTTTTTTAAGTTATGTTGTTGGAGCAAGCATAGAAACTTAACGTTTATGATTATATAATTATTCAGTGAAGCTGACTTCTTGTTTTGAATTTCATTAGCTAATTGTTGAAATTTTGTACAGGAATAGGCACTGCAACTACTGCAGCTCAGATTTCAGCTGGTGGTGTGGCTGATGATGGTGTGGCTGATGATAGTTTGATCCAGAATCAGGTCAGACTCCAAGCTGCTGCTGCTGCTGCTTCTTTATACGAGAAGTCATTCACATATCCTTCAGCAAACACTCCAGTATGGTATGCCCTTCTACCCAGTAGTAATATCTATATATTAATAAACAGCATGTGCACCGGGTTTGATCTTGGTTCCGTTAACTCATCTTATATATGATTTGTATGCCTGTGGGTGTCTACTCTCATACAGATGCATGCATGCTCCTTGCACTCTTGTTTTCAATCTTATGTCAGATTTTGATTGGCACCTCAGAAACATATTCTTGTAATTATTGTGCTGAAACTAGATGCGACAAATTTCTTGAGGTTCTATACGCTTAATTACTTTCTGCATTCCCCATCCTACTGTTTACTTTTTCAGACATGATGAAGGCCCAGGCTGTCTATTCCTATATTTATGTCCTCTTGCAACCAATTTGTGGTTCCAACTAGTGGCTATAGTTGAATTTTGGAAAGAACTAATCCTCAGTATTTGCAGGTCTCCTGGATATGCCTTAATACCTCAAGTTCAAAGACCTTTGGCTGACAGGACTACTGTGGAGTCAGGTGGAGAGCAAGGTTTCATTGGACAACAACACCTGCAGTTTTCTATCCATGGTGGGCCATCAAACTTGTCCTTTCCTCAACTTCCCCACTGTGTCTTTATCCCCTTTCAGGCACCTAGTGCTAGTGTGTATCAGGGAGAGAGAGCGGGCAGTACACCAATCTCTGAGTTGGAAGCTCAGAAAAATTTTCTTCAACACCAGATTGAGGTATCATTAAGTGCAGTTTACAGATTCTTTTCTGTCCCTGGTTGTTTTTATTATTATTTTGGTTTGTGTTATGCAATGTTGAACGAGTGAATCTTATTTGTAATATTGGTAAGATTCTGATTCCAAGTCTTTTTCCATGTAATTGTTACTTGTTATTCAATGCATAACAAGGCTAATTATGTAAATACTGTGGCCTGACTTGAGTTTGTGAAAAATCACAAAATCAGAAAATATCCAAATGTGCCTTTTTTCATGTTTTGAAATTCTGGAAGAAAGCTTTTATATATTTCCATGTTGAGTTGTGAATTAAACAAGTTGATACAACCTTGTTTGTAGGAATTGGTTGTCCTATATGAACTATATCATCAAGACAGATTATTAGGTGCTCCATATGTATATGTATTGCTCCAATCACATGTTTAAATATAATTTCTATAGTAGATTAACAATGCATTGGTTCTAGTTAATTGTCTATGAGCTTAAATATTTGGCATTTTAAGCAAATTATGTTGGTTTCTCAGTGACATGTTTCTCATGCTCTGCCTTTTGCCCTTTTCAATAGGTCCTGCAAAGTCAGCTCCAACTACTACAGAAGCCAGAGACTGAGGAAAGCACGCTTTTGGCACCCACAACATTGCCAGACAATAAAGACAAGACTGCTGGATCATCATCCTCTGTATCAGAGTCTGGTCGTCATGCAGAGATTGGAGAGACTGATGCTCTCCTGATGCATAATCCTCAAGTAACTACTGCATTATGATGTCGAGAATAAACAGTGTTGATACATATAGGGAAAAGAATTTGAGAGACGTATGGGCAGTGAGAAAAAGCAGGGAGTTAACACCCATCTCCCTCCCTCCCCATTTTTTTTTTCTTTCCATAGTACAAGTTAAAATCGAACAATTTTTCTCCTAGTTAGGCATTAGGCAGCGATTATTTGCTGGAAAGTAGTTTTCTTTTAGAAAATTGTTTTTTTAGAAAATAAATTCTTGAAAAGTGAATTATTTTTTGATATTTGATAGTATCATGGAAAATAAGTTGGAAAATACTATATCATGGAAAATGAGTTGAAAAATAAATTATTAATTTTTTTTTTCAAGTTTATTAAAATAATAAGAAATAAGTCTTATAAATTAAAAAGTTGAATGAGAAAAAAATTCTAATTTAATAAATTATCTCAAATAAAATAAATAACAATCAAAATAATAGAGAATAAATCTAATAGATTAAAAAGCTAAAAGATAATAAAATTTAAAAAAATATATAATTTTAGAAATTATTTTAAATAAAATAAATAATAATTAAAAGAATGAGGATTAAATCTGATAGATAAAAAAATTTAATTAAAATAATAATAAAAAAAATAATTATAAAAATAAAGATCAAAATTAAAACAAACGAGATTTTAATATCATTTTGCCTTCATTTGCACCTCACCTTGATGTAAATGTGCATATTTAGTTGGTTTTATACCTCACTCTTTGGAAGTTAAAACATGCAATGAACTGTGTGATACTCGGGTCTTCGATGAGAAGCAACTTTGTTAGATTGTTTAATTTATGATACCGGATGATATGAATATTGAAATGAAATAGCTTATTAATAAGGGATAGTTTTTGCTTACCATTTTAAGGTTGAGATTGATTACTATTTTAGAATAAAAGAGATGGAGATACTAGAAATAGTGAAAATGACAAAAAAGATGAAGGTAAAATTTTATTTAGTAGTGGTGTATAAAAAAAAATGATTTATCTTTGTATGGTTGAGATTGATTACTGTTATTGTGGATAAAATAAGATAAAATATGAAAAATTCAATTTTATTTTTATTATATATTATTGTCTAACTTAAATATATATATTTTAAAAAAAATTAGATATAATAACTTAGTTATAAAATTTAGACTAGTCTAGTAGGTCAATTTGGGATTCGATTGATCAAAGGTTTTAAAAAAAGATTGACATGACTTGACCAAGTTAAAAACTAGGATTAACTCACGACCCAGTTGATCTAGGATAAAACATGAGTCAAGATGATGTGCTGTGAATGATTCAAAAATCAACAACAATGAATCTGACGAAAATGGATGAAGGATGGGTCTAGTTGTGTTGTCTTTCTTTTGATGTTTAGGTTGGATTATAGTGATTTAAGGTAAATAAGATGGAGGATAGATTAGAATGATACTTTGATAAGTCGATCTGGACACCACAAAGATCAATCTAGGATTTCGATGCCACACTCTTTGTGATTGAAGAGTGATAAGTCAGGTAGGGTTCTTCGCAAAATCAATTTGGAAGAACAATTCTTAATTATCTGAATTCAGTTTCAAATCTTGGCCAAAAGTCATTTATTACATATTCTGATACTATATTTATAATTGGAACATCCCTCCACAGTTAGGAAAATTCAACATTACAGAAGTCAAGCTCAAAAATTAGACTTTGTCAAAGTAACTAGACAAATTTAACTAGCACACATTTTCTGACTTTAAATGAAACATAAACAGACCAAATTTAAAATGGCTATAACTTCTTGCACAAAAGTCCAATGTAATCATGGTTGGACAATCTAGAAAGATCACGTTCTGAACTTGAAATCCACCTAGATTAGTCTTGTTTTCACATGTAATGGATGACTTCAAATTCGGGTTCAAATTCATTTACTGTTATGACCGTAAACAACATCAATTCCTTCACTTATTTGCATTATCAACCCAAATTCAAGTAGCCCAGCATCAAAAGAACCATTAAGGGCTTTTCCCATCTCTAAGTTCCAATTGTAGGCAAATAAGCACCCTTGAACCAATTTCAAACTGGTTGCTAATTTTTAACTCCGACGCAGCTTCAATCATTCCAATTTGACTCGTCAAGGCCCTTTGTAGTTGTTTCGCTCTCGCTCTTGTCATTGGACCATCTGAATCCTCTTGCATATTAGATTTAGCTTTACGAGATGGATTATAATTCTCATGATGCACATCAAGAACCTATTAGATTTTTTTTGAATTTTTTTGGTCAAAACCCGGTTGCTTTTATTCTTTTTTTTTTTATTTTTTTTAGGGTTAAACCTTCTTATCTGTGATCTAGAAATTATCCTATGTTGACTTTTGAGACGAGTTTTAAAATAATGATAATAATTATTTTTATCCTTGTGTTGACTTGGGTCAACCCAGGTTGATTTCTATCACGGTGACCTTGCCTTGGGTTGACCCTTAAGTTGATTTTCAAAACTATGATAATAACTACTTTTATCTTTATGTTTACTTGGGCCAACCTAGGTTTATCCCTGTGATCCTGGCCTTGCCTTGAGTTGACCCTTAAGTTGAGTTTTAAAACTATGATAAGGTTTTATTCTTACGTTGACCCGTATTGACCCTCCCATTCTGTGACTCGGGTTTTGCCTCGGATCGACCCCATTTAGGATTTTAAAACTAAGATAATAATTATTTTTATTGTGACGTTGAACCGGGTTAACTAGGGTTGAACCAATTGACCCGTAACCTGAGTCTTGCTCTGGGTTGACCCTTTAATTGGGTTTTAAGACTATGATAACAACTACTTTTACTCTTACATTGACTCAAGTCAACTTGCGTTGACCCTCCCTACCTGTGACCTGGGTCTTCCTCTAGATCGACCCCCAAAGTATTTTTTAAAATTATGATAGTAATCATTTTTATTATTACATGTCTTGGTTGAACAATTTTAGAATTGAGAGTTTTTCACAAGGATATTTTAGAAATAAAAAATAATAAATTCTTTTATTTTGAAAGTACAAAAATTCACTTCAAAATTATCCTAGAAACAAATTTATTTTTATGTATGTCTCTTTAACCAAACACATTTCTATCTTCACTGTCTAAAATCTCTTCTATCTCAAGACAATAACCAAATGTTATCTAAGGTACAAAACCAAAGAGATACAAATATAAATAACCCACCACTTTAAAGATACAAATTACTCATCACTTTAGAAATACAAAGTTAAGGGATAAAAGTTTACTTCTCTTAGTAGAAATATAGAACTTGATAAGGTGTCAAAAGGCCAAGTCAAAGACTTTCAATTCAAATTTCGTTAAAGATCCTAATAAATGGTTTGAATTATTATTATATACTTGGAACTCTCCAAGTCTAAGGAAAAAACAAAATGACTTAATTCAAATCAAAATAAATGACTTTGACAGAAAACAAGAAAAATACTAACTAACACATATTTTCAACTTTTTAGAAACAAAGACAAACATAGAAAGCTTAAAAATTAAAACAATCATAACTTTTTACCTATAACTCCAATGCATACATGGTTGGATATTTGGAAAGATAACATTCTGAACCTGAAAACCATATATGATAAACTTATTTTCTCACACAATGAAGACAAGCAAACTGGAGCTCAAAGTTGGCCCATGGGTTGACAGTAAATATCATCAAGAACTTTTATTCATTTTCTTTATCAATCTTAACTTAAGTAACCCACCATCAATAAGACCATTAGAGGACACTCTTATGGCATGTTCCCCCAGTTGAAAAAGACTCGTCATTGGGTCATATATACTATCATCATCATAGGAGTCTCAAATATTCTTCTTCACCAAACTTCTTAAAAGACTTCCTGAACTTCGATTAACGACTTCAATTTTCCCATCAGTTTGTGGATGATAAATAGTACTGAATTGAATGAGTTCCAAGTCTGCTCCAAAGTGTGTTGAAAATGACTCATGAACTTGGATTCTTGATATGAAGATATATTTTTTTTAAATGCCATAAAGTCTAACAACTTTCTTGCAGTACAATTCAGCAATGTTAGTAGCATTAAGAGTTTTGCTACATGGAACAAAGTGCACTATTTTGAAAAAAACGATCAACCACCACCATGACTGAATATTTATTCCTTGAGCTTCTAGGCAAGCTGAGCACAAAATCCATGATGGGATCTTTTCAAGGAGCTTTAACTATCAAAAGTGGAGTATATTTATCAAAATTATAACCACATGATTTAGTAATATGGCATGTCCTACAACACCGTGTGAACCTTGTAACATCTCTCTCCATCTTTGACCATAAGAAATTATCCTGGATAACAACAAGTGTTTGTTTCTCCCAAAGTGTCCACCAAGTCCATCGCTATGAGCTTCAAAGATAATGACTTCCCTTAAAGAACCTTGAGAAATATACATATGGTTTCCTTTGAAAAGATAACCCTTCTAGCACAATAGAATGCATGGAAGCACCACTTTTGCATTTAGCCTATCCAAAGTCATTGACGAGTGTTGGGTTCGTGCAAATTTAAATCCTTAAAATTAATGATTTGTAGTACAAATAGTGTGGGTATCATTCCACAGAGATACTAGTATTAGAACTTAATTATTTAGTCAAAACAAGCTACTTACGTTTAGATTAAAGCAAACCAAATTAAAATGCACAAACTATGCAAATATAATGAAATCAACTAATATGCAATATAAATGATAAGTAATTAAAATGAGAATTTTGTTTATGATAATTAAAACAACTTACAAAGCTAAGCAAATGAAAGAAATCAATTCTGAAAATTAAGAGGTAGATTCGACAAAATATAAAATATAGAGAGAAAATGTTTAAATTTCAATTTCAAGAAAGTGCTACTTAATGATAATTAAACATCAATCATTGAATTATATATGTTTTTTTAATATGATTTGTGATCATAAATAAATCAACCATGAAAAACATGTTTTTTTTTACCTATCCTTACTTTTTAGTTAATCTAGCATTCGTGCATCAATTAACCTTAATCACATAATGACCTTCATTAAGCATGTAAACTTTAATTACGTGACAACATTGAGAACATGATAAGTGCAATTGATTCATGATAATTAAAAATACATAAGGAGTTAATTTAATCAAGACTTATGTCTACCAAGTAATAAATAATCAAACATGAGTTTGAAAATTAGATACTTCTGATACTTAAGTTAATTACTCATGACTCTGTCATAAACTAATAACTAACAATAGATTTAAAACAAAAACAATATGTTGCACATCATATATAATTTTAGTTATCAATCTTTAAATTTAATCATAAAAAAACACAAGATATCGATGATGCGAACCCCTAGGATAGAAATCCCAAAACCCACAACAAAATAGATATACAAACTAAGAAAACTGAAATTCATGCTTGGATAAAGACCTTAACCTAGAGATAACCCTGTACCTAAGAATCAAAGTTATTGGAAATTGAACCTGGACCCATTAATTATAGAGAATCAAGAACTCAAAATATAAAAAGACACCACAAGGTTAGTTATACCTTGATAAATCAAATTTGTTTTTTGTCACAATAAAGAGAAAAATATTGCATCGTGCAAAACACAAGTTTATTCCAAAAATCATGGTTGCTGCACTTTGTAGCAAAGAAAACAATATATAGTCATAAATAATCCTAATAGACCCTTATTGGGTTACAAATCAATAGTTCCAAGCTAGTAATCAACTAACACAAGCCTAATGCCTAAAACATTGATTTTGGTCTAAAACAAACCCAAACAAAAACACAAGCCCTTAACTAAACTTAAATATCCAAATAATGAAATAAAAAAAATCTTAATATAATTCAAATTAATACAAAGAAATAATAAAGTCAAAAAATAACCTACCATTAAATACTTCATCCCTCCTTGCTTTTTATAGATATGATAAATAAGGAATCCATGTAAAAAAAATATTTTGGAACATTAAAGAATCATTTCCACACTTAGAAACTATGTTACTGCCCATTAAAGATCTGTGTAGAACTGGAAAACTCCAAAAAATAATCCATGCATTATTAGGAAAATAATCCTCTCCAAATAGGAAGTCCATAAGTCAAAAGACAACAAATAACAAAATTCTTATTGCATTTGCTGAGCTGTATTGCAAGACCTTCACAAACAGTGATTGACTTGAAATTTCAACTTAATATAGAAAAATATATCTGGAAAATCATGGTAAAATGTTAGGCCGATCCAACTATCAGATTGAGAGTTATGTTTTATAGCGTAAAACTAAATAGTAGGCACAATTACGCTAGAATCTAAATTTCCTTGTTCAACATTTTATTGGATAGTATCAATTCATAAAGCACAATTAGATATAGAATAATTTTAAGCAAAATTCCTTATGATAATTTAAGATCCAGGAATGTTAACCTCTTAAAAATAAAAACTAAGCTTGCATGAATTTCATGATTAACATAACTTTGAACAAGGAAAAAGAAAAATAAAATTTTATAACCATAAAATTCCTCTCACTCTCCTCTTCTATGTTCTGAATATCCTCTCTTATTTCTTTTAGGTTTAGGGTATGTTATGTATGTGTGAGGAGGTGGGTAAGTTTTCTAGTTAACAACTAATTTCTAATTAGACTACTTTTAGGTTTCCTTATACTAATTTGATTCTAATGGCTTGTGCATTGCTTTGAACTTCTAGAGAGGATTTCTAGTCATGTGGGACCCTTTCCACATTAATAATGAGCTGCCATTTTGATGCAACCATATTATTCGATAGTTTCACTCACATTTAACTAGTGTTTTGCCTATGTTTTAAATATAAAATGCCTTGATATTCTTTGTTTTATGTTTTGAAGGTATTTTTGGATGAAAGATGCAAAAAAGAGTAAATTGGGGATAATTGACAGATTTGACCTTCAGTCGATGTTTTGTGCAGAGCGTGAGCTCTAGAGGTTGAAATGAAGTGAATCCAAGGGCATTAAAAAGCTAACATCCATACCTTTCTGGACATCTAAGGCAAGAAAATAAAATAAAAAAGAGCATGGGAATCGCAGCCTTCAAAGTCAAATCTCACAATCTGCCAGTGTTGACCTTTAGCTATTCCAACTAGAATATCTAGATCTACAGAAGTCCAATTGATGCAAACTTAATTTTGATGGATTCCTAACTCAAAGGCCTATAAACACTCCAACGTTCAGCAAAACAAGATGTCATATGAGTGAGATATGAGTTTTCAAAGATGACAACTGAATTCTGCCAGCAAACAGGTTTCGTGAAGAAATGAGTCCAAATTATGTTCCGAAGCATCTAAACCGATATCCAAGTTTTTATTTCAGCAATTTAGCTCCTCTAAGTTAAAGCTTGAAGATTTCATGCAAGGTTATTTCTCCTTTTTTAGGAAAATAGTTATTGAAGTACTTAACTGTAAACTGTCTACTTAAGGGAGGACTATTTTGTAAAATAGAGACTAGGGTTTCCTAGGATATAAAAAGAATGAGAGAAGAGAAGGGGGGCAGCCAGCCAAGAAGAGAAAAACACCCCCTTCCTCTA
>Ga0307515_10008858_pt1 | contig 19537 bp, 9 predicted proteins | sample 17_EM_MG_FD_194513 | JGI IMG/M metagenome (GOLD analysis project Ga0307515, IMG submission 194513) | Populus trichocarpa ectomycorrhiza microbial communities from riparian zone in the Pacific Northwest, United States - 17_EM | ecosystem: Host-associated > Plants > Roots > Unclassified | place...
AATTAAAAAATACTATTTCTATCGACTCATGTTAATATATATAACCTGTGATGTGAACTTTCAACAAAGTCATGAGCCAGACCAATTTAATAAACTGTTTTTTAACTTAAAAAAGAAATTGTGTGAAATTGTTCATTTTGTTTGAGAAACATCTACCATGTGTGAGATATGCATGTCAAGTGTGCATCTCCAAATCTCATGAACAATAAAATTTGTCAATCTATCTACACTTTCATTTTGTAAGCAATTATTCTTTGCAAGACTCCAATCTATCATTGATTTTTTTTTTTGTAAATTATTTTCCAAATTTTCATGTGTTTATTTATCATTATAAAAATTAGTTATCGGAAAACACTTTTCAGTTAAAGAAAAATTTAGCTTGGTTTTCAGGAAAGTGTTTTCCTTTTATTTTGAACGGAAAACACTTTTTAAAAGTTATGAAAAATTTAGAAATATCATCTTATTTGCTGATTATAATAAATTTGATCCTCAAACTTTCAATTACTATACATTTTGTTTTGAATTTTTTTTCTTCAATTTCACCCATTAGAATTTGATTTAATTTGATTTTTATATTAATTTTGATCCTTATTTTTATGATTGTTATTTGTTTTTCTCTTATTATTTTTTTAATTGAAATTTTTTATCTTTCAAATTTGATCCTCGTTCTTTTGATTGTTACTTATTTTATTTGAAATAATTTATGAAATTATAATTATAATTATTTTAATTTCATCGCCTTTCAATTTTTTTATCTTTAGATTTGATCTCCATTATTTTAATTGATATTTATTTTATTTAAAATAATTTATGAAATTATTTTTTTTTCTTAATTTTATTCTCATTCAACTTTTTAATTTGTAAGATTTGTTTCTTATTATTTTAATAAACTTGAAAAAAAAATTCATAAGTTATTTTCCAACTTATTTTCCATAACATAATCAAACACTGAAAAATATTTTTCAATTTATTTTATATAACACTAATAAATATCAAAAAATAATTTATTTTTCAGTAAACAAACGGATTGTAGTATATTTTTATAAAGGTTTAGTTCTTGATTTTACCATCTACAAACCCGAATTCTTGGCAAAGTAGTAGAGATGATTTAGCCGTATAGTTGTTACATCTTGTTAAACCCAGTCTTGAAAGACATGGAGCTAACATGAGATGAATATTGGATTAACTAGATATTCATTCCATGAAACTTAAGTTAATTCAATAAAAATATAATCAGGTCTACAAGGAACATAAAATATTTTTAAGAAATTTATTTTCTTAAAAATAATTGACCTACGAAACAATAAAATCAAGCAATATCAATGAATGGGCACCTTCCCTTCATTGAATCCCTCCCTTTGTATTGCTCCCTCTTCCCTCTTCCCTCTCCAAAGCCTATAAACTTTTAAAGCAAAACAAAAACCATCGAGGAGCGGGCAGAAATTTCACAAGGATTCGTGAGGGCTTTCTGTCTTTCTCAAGCACTGACCAAGTAGAACGAATCACTCTGCTTACTTATCAGGTTCCTCTCTCTCTATACTTTTGAAGTTTCGAGATTTTTATTGCCTTTCTCAATAATTCTTTGAAGCAAGGACATGGGTTTTGATGCTTGTATGGAGATATATAGAAATGAGAAAGAAAAATTCAAACTTTTGAGGAACAATAGTGCTTAGTGACCCACGCCCACATGCCCATGGTTCGCAAATTGGTAGCAGCTGAATGTTTGAAAATTCTGTGAAGGTGAATAAATGTATGAATGTGTCTAATTCTGAGATTTTGGCAGGCAACGGAAATGTGAAAGTTTAAGGACAAAATCTTTTGGCTTGAACTTTGATCAAGCTTTTTCTTTTTTATTCAATCTGATACTTGAAGATGTTACAGTTACATGTTAGTTGCCGATGCAGAATGTTTTGCAATTGCTTTTAAAGGTAATAGCTGAGCACTTCATGATATTTGTCAAGATGTACAATCCTAATAGAATTCATGTCTCATCCGATACTTTGTCCTGATTGATTAGGTTAAACTTTGGCAAGAGCATGGCTTTGCTGCGTCGAACTTTTCCATCTTTGATTTCAACACCACTCAAGTATTCCATTCATCCACGTGTCTGCAGTTCTTGGTTTGAGGTGGCTAGATTTCTTCATGATGGCACAAAAACAGAAAGTGATACAGTTGTAAGCTCCATATGTGATTCATTAAGGAGAGGATATAACTGGGATACCCTGAATAGAAAATTTGAGTCTCTTCAGCTCAACAATTTGCTTGTCAAAAATGTACTGCTGGAATTGAAGGAACCAACCGATGCAAAACGGGCTCTAGGCTTCTTTCATTGGTCAGCAAGAAGGAATTTTGTACATGGGGTTCAATCATATTGTCTGATGATTCACATATTAATTCAAGCTCGGCTGATTATGGATGCTCAGGCATTGCTTGAATCACTTCTGAAGAAAAGTGTAGGGGATCCTACAAAATTTTTGGTTGTGGATTCCCTCCTTAGTAGTTATAAGATTATTATATCAAGTCCCTTAGTTTTTGATTTGCTGGTTCAGGCTTATGCGAAGCAGAGAATGTTTGAGATTGGTTTTGATGTATGCTGCCGCTTAGAAGAACATAGGTTCACCTTAAGCCTTATAAGTTTCAACACCTTGATTCATGTTGTTCAAAAATCTGATAAAAGTCCCCTGGCGTGGAAGATTTATGAGCATATGCTTCACCGAAGAACTTACCCAAATGAAGCAACAATCGAAAGCATGATCAGTGCTTTGTGTAAGGAAGGGAAGTTGCAAACAATTGTGAACATGTTGGATAAGATCCATGGAAAGAGATGCTCTCCTGTAGTTATTGTTAATACTTGTTTGGTATTTAGGATTTTAGAGGAGGGAAGAGTTGAACCGGGCTTGGCTTTATTGAAAATGATGCTTCGGAAGAACATGATTCTGGATACTGTTGCTTACTCTTTGATTGTTTATGCTAAAGTCAAACTTGGAAATTTGAACTCAGCAATGCAGGTCTATGAAGAAATGCTTAAGCGAGGTTTCAATGCAAATTCTTTTGTGTACACTTCATTTATAGGAGCTTATTGTAAGGAGGAAAGAATTGAAGAAGCAAATCAGTTGTTGCAAGAAATGGAAAACATGGGTTTGAAACCATATGGAGACACTTTTAACTTTCTCCTTGAAGGTTGTGCTAAAGCAGGAAGAGTAGAAGAAACTTTGAGTTACTGCAAGAAAATGATGGAGATGGGACATGTTCCCAGCCTTTCAGCTTTCAATGAGATGGTAGGAAAGCTGTGTAGAATAGAGGATGTGACACGAGCAAATGAGATGTTGACGAATTTGTTAGATGAAGGGTTCTTAGCAGACGAGATCACATACTCTAATCTAATTTCTGGTTATGCAAAAAACAATCAGATTCAGGAAATGCTCAAACTTTACTATGAAATGGAATATCGCTCACTCTCTCCTGGATTAATGGGTTTCACTTCCTTGATCAAGGGCCTCTGCAATTGCGGAAAACTAGAGGAAGCAGAAAAATATTTAAGAATTATGATAGGTCGATCTCTAAATCCTCGTGAGGATGTTTATGAAGCATTGATTAAAGTGTATTTTGAAAAGGGTGACAAAAGAAGGGCTCTTAACCTCTACAACGAAATGGTTTCTAAAGGATTGAAGCTTTGTTGCTCGCATTATTTAGGTGCCAGTACATAGAATATGGAAGGCTTCTTGCTGGATTAGAGAAATCTAGTGTGAGCTTTCAAGTCCCAGCATCAAACTGCCTTGGCAGGTTTTTGCTTGAATCTTGTGTAAAGAATCCTCAAAAACTTGAAATAATTTTTAGATTTTGTTTGATGGGTCCCGTTTCTTTCTTGATACGAATTAGAGAAATGACTTTATCAGACAGTAATGGTTTGGGATTTAACAATAAAGTTAACTGTCAGCCAAGCAGCAATACACCAACAATTTGGAATCTTCTGATGGTGCTTACAGGGAGTTTCTGCTAATCCATAGTTTTGAACTGCATTTAAAAGTGTAAATTGGCTATTGATATTATTAAGGCTGTAGCAGATAGATAACCACTATTCCCTTCTTTCACATTTACAATCAAACCGATCCCATTCTTGATAAATTTCATATTGATCAGTGACAACGTTCTTCTTCAACTGCATTACAGTGGCCACTGAGAATACAAAAGGTTTTACTCGGTTTCAAATCATCAAAGCCTAAAAGACTGCCAGATCATGATACGAGGCAAAATGGAAGACACATCCATATAAAGGTAAAATATACGATAGAATTTAAGTTATTGAAAAATGTAGAAAGATAAATGCAGGACAATATAAGTAGAAATTCTGGTGGTAAATGAATAACTGTACATTTAGACGGCCAAGAATTCTATCAGTGACCTGTGGCACAAAAATTATCATGGATAGGAGCACAATCTTATAAGCAATTTGTCAAGTACTTTTATCTCTTCCATTAAACAAGGCAAAGCAAGACTCAATTTACGTAAAACTTCCGTACATCCAACTGTTCCACTATCCTGTCCTAAATGGTCATCCATAATCGTCCTTGTCCCACCAGAAAGTAGATGATGTGGATGTCAGATTGTTGTATGGAGCACTGGGTCTAGCAATGAGATGAATCCAATTTTGTGGATTTAATCTGGACAATGAGAAGAAATGAAGTCTACCCAGACAGCCTATTGCGACACCAGAACAGAGGATTTCAGGAAAGCCAACCGATTCTTGGTGAGGTTTATCTTCTCCTCTGCTTCCGCTGCCTTTTCTCAAACCCCATGGACAACATCCTCGGGAGCTTTCTCTACAAACTATAAAGTGAGGTAGATTGTAAGCATGTTGCAAAAGTGATATCAAGAGCTATGAATGTTAAAATATATTTATTCTAGGGTAAGAGACTAGCACTAGCAGTCTTTACTTAACATCAAGATGTGCTGGGGCCTAGAAAATTATAACCTTGGATCATACAAAATCCATAATGATCATGGTTCAGCAATCCCTTATTTTGAGGGGGAGATTTGTGGGCATAAACACATGTAAAAGTTGAGTAGAAAGATGCTCATAGTTTTTGAGAACTGAGACGAGCACCAAGTACATCATACTCTACTTGCATCTTGGAGAGGCGCTTTGAAAGGCGTTCTACCTCAGCAGATATATCAACCATATCTGCAAGAGGAAGATAAGCTTCTAGTCCCTCACTGGCAACCAGATGAACTGATTGGTTTGCATCCCCTAAAGCACAACAGAATTTACATCATTTAGAATTAAAAGTTCAAAGGCCAGTCATAAGTAAAGGAAAAATGAGAGAAGACAAAGTAATATATGTCATTTATAACTGGCCCATTTACAAGAAAGAAAACAAAAGGCGGAAACAAAGCAGAAAAAGCAAAACTGATTTGGAAATAAACATGCCTGGAGGAGAATCTGTGAAATGGACATTTTGTAGATCTAGCCTGGAAAGAAGAGCTAAGACTTCCTTCTTGTTCTGCATTGACAGTGATTTTTATTACCATGCATAGTGTGCACATGCACAAATTCAACAAACAGCCATGCTACAAAGTGTCCTCCTTAAAAAGGCTACTATTCAATCACCTTGCCTAAACATCTGTAAATTGCAATGGAAGAATGATATAGAAATGACATGTTTATAAACAGCATGCAAAGAAGTGGTAAGATGAATCCCGTGCATAATACCCTTTCTTTTATCAAATAGAAAACATAACATTTAATGAAAGAAACAGAGCTAAAAAGATAGTGAGAGCATAATTCACTATCCTTCAAAAAAAATTATTTGGATGGTTGGGGGCAGACCACTTCAAGTGCTAAAATATAACTTATGTTAGTTTTTCTTGGCATGAAAGGGCATTTACATGTTATAATCAGTTTGGGCAGCGGAAGTTTGAGAATTTATACAAGTAAGAATCCTTTTTCCTAGCTTTACTGACCAGAAGGCCAGTCTGTTTGCAGCATGTTTTATCTGTATTCCTCTCTTTTCAGAATTGTTAATATCTCTATTGCACTAAGAAATGATTTCTTTTGGCCAGGGGCCTTGGCCATGAGCTCAGGAGGTGCTTGGAGAGGGGGAAGAAAAGACAGCATATGAGACAAATGGAGTTGGAACGTAAAAGGTTCAAATTTTACAATGCCAGACCATTGAAAACCAAGGAATAAGAAAGAATGTTTATATCCTCACTTGATTATGCAAGCTAAATCTCTAGTTAAAACAGCACACTAATGCCCACCTACAATACAGATTAAGAAAATGGAGTGCACTGACAGATATATATTGGATGACCTCTTCACTTGCAACTATAGATGCAGATATACGCTTGGCTGGCTCAACTGAGTATTCTGCTCGAGCATTGCGAATTGCTCTAGTCTAATTCATAAGTAAAGATGGATTCATTATTCTTGTGGTTAAAAAAAGAAGAGAGAAATACATATAAATTTTGTCACAGATTAACCAATTGAGTGAGCTGGAAATGGAAGTAGTTGTGTACTCACCAGATCTTGGAAATTTTCAAATTTTTTTATGGAGTTCGGAAGCTGTGGAAGTGAAGTCTGGGGCCAAGGAGATACTATAAGTGCTTCTTTCCGTTCAGGGAGTGCCTGTGTATAAATTGGAGGAAGTCAAGAATCAATAAAGTGAAACATATTGTCGTTGCATCTGTACAAATTTTTCAAAGTGACATAACAAGGAACATACTGCATCAACTTCAAACTCAAAGAAGTGATTTTTAAACTTGAACACATAATATCAACTTTTAAAATAAAAAAGTGATCTTTAAACTCAAATGTCAAAACCAACACGGTCACTTAAAGGAGTCCATTTCAGTTTGAATAAAAGATGGGTTGAGAAGAAATGTTCATGTAACGTCTAGTCAATAAAGTTTAGGGCAGAGTTGACAAGGCTTATATGCTACAAAATTGTTACCTGCCACGGTTCTTCAGTGACAAATGGCATGAACGGATGTAGCAATTTCAAAACGTTTTCAAAAACATACAGTAGAACAGCCTGTGCCACTGACAAAGTTGAATCAGCTCCGGACTGGTAAAGGCGAGCTTTACTGGCTTCAATATACCTGGCCAAAGAGAAGGCATAAAACCATGGAAACAGCTAAAATCTTTAAACCAAAAAAGCAAGACATCGAAAAGAAAGCTACATTTGGAGTATAACAAGCACCAAATTTATCTACAGTTCTACATCTATGCACATAATAGCAAGCATGAATGTACATGCACAAGACAAGAAAAAACCACGAGTTTCACCAATAAGGAATGAAAAAAGGAAACAATGAACTTATACCCCATATTTCCCCACTCTGTGAATCCAACGTTTTAAGGGATCAGTTGCCACTTTATCTAAAACATTTGTTCTAAGAACTAGCCTGTTAATGAATGAAAATTTTACCCTTCAAAACAGGAAAATGATAATGCTGAAAACCATGTGACATAGTTCATACGTACATACATGCACTGAATCTCAATCTCTATCTTTCTACCAAAGTGCAGCCTCTCACATGTATTAAGTGCTTTATGTATTGGGATAATTACATAGAAGGGTTATGTTTTATATTCCAGAACCAGGAAATTTATTTATTGTCTACAGTATCTCTATTAAAATAAAGGTAAAAGTATTCCAAAGAAAAACTAGATAGATTTAATGTACCAATCAGCAAAATCACCAATCAGCAAAATCACTCCAAAAGAAATCATAAGTTTCTCTCCCAACGTCTCCAAAGAAAAACTTGTCATAGCTAGTTGTGACCATGTCAATAAGCACATGAAGTTTTGACACCTGAAATTAAACGAGGTTATTAGTTTAACTATAGAGATTTGACAATGGACATGATGCTTCATAGCTATTTTCTTACCACCCAACATTCTGGTAAAGGTAGCCTGGAAACAGACTCCTCTTTGTCAAACTGCAAGAAGAATAAAATTTGTTCAGTTAACTGAACAGGGCAATGCCTACAGTAAGCATAGAAAACGTGACAACAAAAAAACCTATGTCCTCTCAAAGAGGATAAAGAGACCTTACAATCCATTATAGCTTCCCAAGCAGATACATCAGTTTGACTGGGCAAATTCTGCAGCACAAACTTGCCTGCATTCCATAGTTTGTTGGTGAAAGCCTTGTTGGCAGTCAACCTCTCAGTAGACAAATTAAGGTCCTGGGTCAAAAAGCATGTATATTAGTAAAACAAAATAGTATCTGTTGTCAGTTTTAAACCATCCACATGCAGGAGGCAGATTGGCTCCGTGTATTTTTTTTTTCTTCAGAAAATGCCATTTAGTCTTGAAGGAGCAGTTTAAAGGATTATAAGACAGGAGAGAAACCTGGCCAGCAGTCCCTAGAGAAATAGTGAATCGTAGAGCATCAGTGCCAAACTCTTTGATTGTATCAAGGGGATCTATTACATTACCAAGTGTTTTAGACATTTTCCGTCCCTGAAAATATGACATGGGATATGGAGATAAAAGTGAGAACAATGCAAGCAAACTAAGCTATAGGAACAGCAACTGAGTAAAATGGTAATCACAATAAAAAGGGCAAAGTTGGTAAGTAATCCTTGCAGTAGTTATTTTTCCGTTGTCTTCATGAGTCGCGAGCTGCTGAACACATACATAGAGCTGTACATGGATTTATGAACAAATACATGCATATGAACAAATTTACAAGCACGCTCTACTCACTTGTGAGTCCCGGATAAGCCCGTGAAGATAAACATATGAAAATGGAACAGTCCCGGTAAACTCAATTCCCATCATGATCATCCTTGCCACCCAAAAGAACAAAATATCATGCCTGTCCAAACAACAGAAGCAAGTATCAATGGCAAATCATGAGGTAACAGAAGGCCATGGAGGCGGAAACCTGAAATAATGAAAAGGCAAGCAGCGGCAAAAATAGAAGCCATGCATATCAAGGGGAAAAAAACCACGTTTCAATGCAATTAAAGATAGTACCCTACAACAGGAAAGACATTCATCTTGTTATGAAGCCAGAAGGCAGGTAAATCACCGAAACTCTTAAATCCTGCCATTGTCACGGATAAAATTGACTACAACATGACTCAGGCATGGTGCCTCCAAGATGGGTGTTATAAGAGAGAATTTTGAGAAAGTTCTACCCTGGAGAGTTTTCCACAAAGTGGTTAGTCAATTCTCAAACAAACTTGAGCACTAGTTACTGCAAGCCAAATACTTTTATGGTGTTTTACCATTGTGCCAAGAAAAGAGCCGATTACTGATCAACTCTTTTATGCTGAAAATTGTTTCCAGCCTATTTATATGAATGAAGTTAGCACCGGTAGTCATAATTATGATGCAGAATATATATTCCATCAGAGTTGGCAGAAAATTATCACCAAAAGCCGAATCATAGTAGCAATGCCACGAACAAGAATAAAAGGGGTGAGAACTGTGACCAGTCCTGTGATGAAAGATGTTTCCCAACTCTCTCTTGCTCCCAAGCCATGAAATCTTCGTCTGTCAATGTTCACTCTACAAACAAAGAGTAGAAGTGCACAATAAACAACCCAAAACACCAGAAGCTATTTTGCTCCATACACAGCCTGCCACAGATTGAGGCTTGGCTGCCAAGCACTCTGGATATTCTTTCAAAACTGGCCAGGTTAATTGAAAGTTTCAAACCCCTCACTCAGCCAAACTGGTCACAAAGTATCAATCCAGCTTCAATTTCTTGAAAATGGGTTCCATATAAAATGATTAAACTACGGCCAGGATAAAAGACAATAACAAACCAAACAAGCAAGTCAGCAAGAGAAGAACATACCCAGTTTCAAGCATTGTTGTTGGATAAAACTTCCTAAAATCCTCTGCTGAAACATCTGGCCAACCAAAAGTACTGAACGGCCACAGAGCACTGCAGATGGAAATTAAATAAATGAGGTTAAGGAGAAGTAAATTCACTTCATTTAAAATGGTAATTCCATGGGGTTATGTGGAAAAAATAATTCCAGAAAACCATTGGTTATTAGGGGAAAAAAAATTAAAAAGTGATGAAAGATTCAAAATTCCCTCCAACAAAAATTACATGACTGATAAGAGATTGAGTGGTACATAAAGAATATCATTGAGGCTTCCACAATAGACACAAATGGTAGAGGATTAAAATCAATGCATAACCTTTGGTATCTATCTTTTTAGCAATGTTTATCAGCATATCTAAACAGCTAGATTATTAAGGGAAACAATGTTTGGGAGAAGCAGGATTAACTGAAAGAAGAAAAGCCAATACAGAACAAAGTTTGCTGTTTATTCTATAACTGTTTGCACTTTTCTAGACCGAATCAAAACCATTTGCTGCTGTAGGCATTTCCATGAGAAAGTGATTGATTGTCCAACCTCTTTGATTCTTTACTTTACAATTTAAGCATTCACAACAAGAGATAAATCCTTACCACTCATAAAAAAAACAGACCTTGAAAACCAAGTATCCAGAACATCTGGATCTTGATAAATTTCAATATTTTTCCCGTACTTCTCACGAGCTCGCTCAAGAGCTTCATCAGCATTCTTTGCGACTATGTAATCTTCTTCACAGTTTTTTCCTAAAACATACCATACAGGTATGTGGTGTCCCCACCATAGTTGTCTGCTTATACACCAATCCTTGATGTTTGACAGCCAATGATTGTAAATCTGTCATCAACAAACCGAGTTTGGTAAATAGTAAATTTGGTTTTAAAGAAATTAACCACAAGCTGATGGAGTTGATGGAAAACCATGACAGAACCATACCCAGGTTGATATATATTGTTTCAAGATTAATGACGATTTGCATGGCTATGAAGGAGGAATAGATATGCCACATTGAAAAGTAATATCAAGCAGGATTGCAACTTACGCACGTTAGAAACTACTGGGATAGAAGACTAAGAAAAGAGCCAATAACTAAGCAGGCATAAGAGAAAGTCTAGTTGATCAAAATAGGAAACAAATGCAGAGAAACAAGGAATTTTTCTTAATCTTGCATACCTTCTCAAATCTTTCAGGCATTATGGTCAATTCTCCTTTTTCAACAGCACGAAGGGCCTTCTCAGCCAAGGGCTCCATGGTAACAAACCATTGCTTACTTACCAATGGCTCGATTATCTACAAGGAAACAAACATCATGACATAAAATTCCCTGTTGAAGATGCCTTTCACCAAAATTTAAATCCTTGAAATTTGGAAGGGTACATGTAAAGATAGTATGTACACACTTCTCCACCACGTTGGGATCATGGAACCCGTAGAGTGTGTGACTCCTTTTTTACAGCTAATCCTGTCTCCTCAAGTTCTGACCATAGTTTTTTTCGTGCCTCAAATCGATCAAGACCACTAACATTCCAAGATTTGTTTCCGCATGTTAGGCATACATAAATTCTCCAACACAAATTCTTTAACCTAAGATAATCATTTCAAGTCTCACCAGTACAATCCAGCAACCTCGTTAAGGGTCCCATCCTTGTTCATCACATTAAGTATAGGGAGACCAAGTTTTCTAGCAAGATAGTAATCATTATGATCATGTCCTGGGCTTATTTTCAACACACCAGTCCCAAAGTCTTTATCAACATGCTGCCAAAATAGCAACCAGGTTATTTCCCTGAATTTTCAACTTGCTTTAAGGAACAGAAGTCCAGATTAAAAGTACATGGTTGACATAAAATTCAATAATAAACATGCACTATGGGGAATTCCCAAGGAAAAAATATCATGAACACAGACAACAAAGCAAAATGCAACAAGTATCAGAAAAGCATCTTTTACCCTGTCAGCGATGATAGGTACATGGCGGCCATATGTCATGGGTACAACTGCCATCTTTCCAATAAACTTAGAATAGCGGTCATCCTGCTTATCAAATATATAATATATTGAGCTGTCAGAATTTGCCAGAATCTCCTAAGAATACATATAAGAGCATGTACCACACACTCACACAACCAACTAAATGGCAGGAGATTTTATGATATCTGAGCCACGCCCAAACTGTACATACCATGAGTAGTTTATATATGCAGGTGGTTCAGCTATACCGCTAGAAAGAGAATACTGCTACACCTATTTCATCTTCTTTTTTTTCTATTAAATACAATGATATACTGTGACTAAAGAATGTGTGGATATGCTTTACCACAAAATGATTCAGTAAATAAAGTCCACACTGAAATTACAGAATGAAAGCCCTGAGGTTTAGTTAGAGGGCTTGCATGCTTTGTCACAATGAACATTAACACCATACTGTCTGATCTTCAAAAATCTTGAAACAATAATAAGAATTAGCTGATAGTTATCTCTCTTTTTTTCAGTGATAATGGCAGGTATGAATTAGATGAAATGAAATTATTGTCAATGTTTCACAAGCTTCTAATCATAAAGATTATCAAATTTTTGGATAGCTTAACACCATGTTGGTACTTATTAACCTATATATAATGATAAGGCATGTTCCTTAAATTAAGGATCTAAATAATCAATCCAAAAAATTTGTTATTTGCATCCTGATATAATAGTTTAAAGAGTTCATGTAGATTACATAAAATGCCCCTACCTTGGGATTCACAGCAATAGCTACATCACCAAATAAAGTCTCAGGCCGTGTTGTTGCTACTGTCAAGAAGTCACTCCTACAAAAGGAAGAAATATAAAAATTGCAATATGCATACAGAAGCAATCTTCTAGTAAGCTGTGGCAACATTGACAAGTTCACATAGCACTAACGCTGTACCCAGATAGTCAAGAATATGTTATATGAGTAAAAACAAAGTGGTACTAATTTTCATTGAAGATCTGCTAGACATCATATACTTACAGAGGAAATAAAGAAATAGTACAAGCGTAAATCTCCAATACTTACTGTCCAGCAACTCGATACTTGATGTGATATAAAGCGCCAGGTTCTTCAGAATATTCTACTTCCTAAGCACAAATAAAAAGAACTTATGTCAAACTATATTATTTGTAACAATAATGGAAAATCAATTGAGGCTGGAATCCAAAAATAGCATACCAAGTCTGAAACAGCAGTCTGCAGATTAGGAGACCAGTTAACCAAGTAAGAGCCTAGAAGAAAACATGAATTTAGGGAACCACTTATCACAATAACTAAACGACTGTTTAATATCCTAAATATAGGATACAGTGCATAGTTAAATACACAAACTGAAAGCCTAGAAATTGAAAAAAAAAAGGAAGAAGAAAGCAGCCCCATACTCTTTAGCACCAATGAACAGGTATAACTTTGTAACCAGGATCAGACTGCAAGAACATGGATCCCCCCCTTTCCCCTTTAGTCGGAAAAAAAAAGAGCTCAAAAAGTTCAATACCTTGATAGATTAGACCTTTCTCGTGAAGCTTGATAAATGCCTCAATCACAGCTTCTGCAAAATTAGAAGGCATGGTGTCAGAATAAAAGATTATCTGATAAATGCAGTTAAGCATATCAAAAGTGCTTTTCAGGCACAATTAAATGAAGAGCTCTCCAAATGGAAGTCAAATAAAGACCAGAAGAGAGAGAGAGAGAGAGAGATGTGGCACCCTTTGCTAGCAATTTAACACTACCCATAACCTATCCCCACTCAGATACAGTTTTCTAGATTGGCCACTGTTCTACTTCTGCCAGTAAGAAAACTGCCTTAAGACTTAGCTGTTCATCAAGGGTGAAATGCTCTCTAGTCCAATCACAGGAAGCGCCGAGTCTCTTAATCTGATTTGTAATAGTTCCACCATATCTAAAAGCATAACAAGACAAGAAATCATAAAAACACCATAGGAAGTGGGATGCACTGATAACTGAAACTACTGCAAAACATAACAGTAGAAGCAATTTGAAGGTTGAATAATAACAGCAACCTTCAAAATTCAGCAAAACTACTGAAACTACTCTTTTGATTACATGTGGTCTATCAATTTATTTGGAATCCGAAACACATGGCAAGAAATTGAAAGCTGAAAAAAAAAGAAACAGGTGTGTGTTTTGTGAACTACAGAAGAAGGTAATGCTTGGTCAATCAGAAAACATAGATCCCATAAAGGAAAAAAAACAGGGGCGAGTTTGGGGTATATACTTCTCTTTCCACTCCCAAACTCGTTTTGTGAACTCCTCTCTGCTCAGATCATTTCTCTTAATTCCTTCAGATGCAAGCATTTTTTCTACAACCAACTGAGAAAAGAAGCACATTTATTCAAAAAGAGAATTCAAAACACACAAGCAATTCAAGCAATACTTCATCAGAAACTTATTGCCAAAAACATAAGCAACAAGAAAAGTAGTGGAAAGACTGAAAATCAATACCCTAAAAGTCAAATCTAATATAATACGATCCCTATATAAACAGTTTAAGAGGGGATCTTCATTTCTCCAAGAAATGCAACTAAAGAGTTAGGGAAACAAAGTTAAAGGAAATCTCCAATATTGATAATAGTTTTATGGAAGGCTTAAGTGAAAAATGGACTTTTTTTCTGTTAAAAACAACCCAAAAGGAGAATCAGTCAATACACTAATATCAGTATAAACAGACAGTCCATAAACAAACCTGAGTTGCAATACCAGCATGATCTGTACCAGGAAGCCACAGAGTTGGTCTTCCCTTCATGCGATTGTATCTAACCATGATATCCTAACCAACAAGATTACCAAGTTAAAAAAAAAATTCAAAAGGTAGCAGATTTGATACACGATACTAGTAAGACAGACAGCTGGCAAAATGTAAATGTAATTGTGATATACAATAAGAACACCACTTAATATTTCTCAAACTCGGTTCTCCAAATTGATTAAAAAAGAATCAAGAGCACATTATCATGCAGTTGTAAGTCTGTAAAAAAGTAATATCCTCTGCATATACCGTGTTCTGGAGAAATTTAAAATGGCATTGATGACATAGAATGAGATGGCTAAAAAAGCCTCTCATATCATTGATGCAGAGTATTAATGGGATATGCAAAGAGAAAAGTTCACAGAAAAGTCAAAAGAGTGATTGATAAAATTGGTGTTCTTGTGCATAAACACACTCCATCCATGCATCTTAACTTTAGTTGTTGGTTTTAAAATTTGCTTTCCTTAAGACAAGGAACTTTCAAGAATAATGTATCTCCAGAATTCTTCATCATTCAGAATATAGTCAGCAGTTTAGGGGCCTCTATAGCATTTTCTTTTGCTATAAGCCTTAGATGATTATATTCAGACAATCATTCCATGTTGTATCACTTATATCTTACAATCAAATTTTTTCTCATTTGCATAGTTATTGTATCCCTATATTTGAACCAGAAAGATATGGTATTCACTTTTTTTCCTTTTTTATTCTTTGAAGAAAGCTTCAAACATCTTCTCTGCATGCCGAATAAATAGCAACTACAGCTACAGCTACCATTTTTCACTATAACTGATTCATTAACCAAAAATGAAGCGAAAGTTAGAACAATTCTTAAAAGCAACAACTACGTAACCACATCCAATGATCAAATAATAGATAAGAAGTGCATCAACAGGAGTGTAATGTCCATAGTGAGTTATAATTTCCACCTACCATTTAGAAGGATGGCCTAGGAGACAAACTAGGTGTCTGCACTCTACATGCAGTTGATATTTTGTTCTTTGGAGGGCAAAAAGCTAATGTGAGGCAACCCCCCCCCCCCCCACCCCCAACACCCTAGCTGAGCGGTGGCTCAAAAGCTGTTGTGTGATCCTGATATGATGTACAGGAAAAACAAATGTCAGGTCATAAATCAATAAGTTTGAGTTCAGTTCCAAACCTCAAGAGTCACCCCATGTGCAATGAACCAGTAACATTTGGAGGTGGCATTGAAACCACAAAAGGATCACTCCCCCGGTCAAAACTTGGCTTAAAAAATCCTTGAGATTCCCACCTAGCATCCAACAATTAGATGATGTTACCATGAATGAACATATGCTAAGACACGTTTAGAAGAAGCACAGCACCATTTGCATATGAAAAATCTATCAAGTAATATATTTACAGAATGTAAGATGAAATTAGAGTATGGTCAAAGAAACAGTACCAGTTGTAAATTCGTTCTTCTGAAGAAAAATCAAATGACCTTGCGATTTCTGGGGAAGTAAATACACCATTTTCTGTTGCAGAAACAGCAACTAAAAAGCAATAAAAAAGCTATTAAGCTACCAAAAATAGTTCTATAAACAAACTCAAAAATTAAAATATAGCTTCAACAAAATCCAGTTTTATCACTAAAACGAAACAAGTATTAAATTCCTTCGTATTTCTATTCAACAAATTCACAAACTAACATATAAAACTACATTTCTATACATAAATTAACATTTTCAAATTATTAGCATAGTTAGTTATCCAAAGCAATCAAGAGATGCTCTAACAGGCTTCGATACGCTTCACATGATTTTCAAGAACCCTACCTTCCACCGTTATTACAGCTTTACTTCACCCTTCGATCCTCGCTTCAGTACAATTTTTTCAAGAACTTAGCGATTTCATCCCTTGACAGTTATGGTTTTGAAAGAAAGAACTAGAGAGAAAAGTAAACTCTGAATTGTATTCTACTTTGCCAAATTTGTTACAACAATCACACCTTTTTTAGTTACAGCTAATCTTTTCACCAGCTGAACAACTAATTGGATTGATATTCTAAAATCCTACTAATCACGTCGACACTCAATACAGTTGATTATTACCAGCCGTTGATCACATTAGACTACAGTCAATATCAGAAGTTTCAGACTTTATAATCTCAATTTTCTCTCAAACTGAACTAAAAGCAGATGTTAATTAACAAAAACAAAAACCCATTTTCTATTACACACAAAATCAAATTTTGAAACTTCACACAATCCCAAGTTTCAAACTTTATAGTCCCAATTCAGAATTCAAAGTTTAAAATTTAAAAAGATAAAAATTTTACGGTTAGTAACAATGGAATCACCTGTAAAGAATCTGGGTTTGGTGAGAAGATTGAAACGGAAGTGAGAGAGTTTGATGGGGCAACGGCGTCGTTTAGAGAAGAGAAGAGGATTGAGCCTGTGGGCAGGGGAACAAGAAGATAGGAGAAATGAAGAAGAGAGTCTCATTAGAAGTATCGCATTTTTTATGGGATTGTGTGTAAAAGATGGTGGCTTTTGGAGAAGTGAAGGGAAGAGATAAACCCTGTCAAGGGAGGGAGAGGAGTGGAGAAGAGAGGGAAAGAGAAACAAAAGTGGATCATGTTTTCTGTCACATTGAATTCGGTCAAACGTCATATTAGTCCCTTCTATTGTGATTAATTCTTATTTCATCCTAAGAGTAGGAAGCTTGTCTATAGGGTTCCTAAGATTTATACTTCTCAGTTTGGTCCTTCCTTTGATATTTTCTATTAGATTATCATCCAATAGGAACTTTTTCAGAGAGAAATGGCAAAACAGTTAATGATAACAATAGCAGGGGTCGATTGAGAAAAATTCAGAACTTTATGGACCTTGTTGATAACATGTTTTGGTACAAGATTAGGAGATGGGTAAGATGTTAAGGATGAGATTGAGGAAGTTGAGTGACGGTACTCTTGTCTGGTTGTTTTAAATCCCGGTCCGATAAGTTGGCTCCTAATGTAGATGATTTAGGGACCTAGGTTAGATTACATTTTAGTAAAATATAGAAGAATTAATCTAATATAACCCCATTAATAATTTAGGTTAATCCAAGATTGGATTAACCCATGAAAAACCTAGTAAAAACTCAATCAAACTCATTAAATTTTTTAAAAAATTATATTATTTTTATCTTTTTTATATAATAAAAAAAAATTAGATTAAACCAAGTTAATTTTCTGTAATTTAAGATTCGTCCGTGAACGATTCTAAGTGTAGTAGCTAGGGCTTTTTTGTACATAAAGAAAAAGGCTCGGAAAAAAAATCTGCTTTGAAGATATGATATGTTTTCCCTTTTCTTTTAATATCATAATTGTTTTAGTACATTCAATGAATAAATCACTTCTAATCTCATATGCATTTCAATTTATAATCATTATGGGAAAGAGAATATACATGTTTTTTTTTTCCATTCCTCACATGCTTTTTCTTTTTTCTTTTTCATTTTTTCCCAAAATTATCCTTTTTTTTTCATTTTTCTGTTTTTATGTTTTTTTAAATTATCTTTGTCGATTTTATTTTTTTACTATTAAATTGGTTGAGAATTCAGCTTTATAGTTTTTTTCTTTGAAATATTGTCGATTGTTACAGTGTTTCTCCAAATAGTTTTTGCTTTGCTACAGTATTTTTTCCACATGTTTTTTTTCTAAAATTATCTTTGTTGAATTTATTTTTTTAATATTGAGATGGTTAAGAATTTAGTTTTGTCGTTTTTTTTCTTTAAACATTTTGGATTGCTACAGTGTTTCCCCACATGGTTTTTGTGTTTTTTTTATGATTTTCTCCGAAATTATCTTTGTCGATTTTTTTTTTATATTGAGTTGGTTGAGAATTACAATTTTAGTTTTCCTCACAAAACATTGTGAATTGCTATAGTATTTCTCTACATGGATCTTTTTTTCTTCTTTTTTTATGATTTTTTTCAAAACTGTCTTTGTTACTTCTATTTTTTTAATATTAAGTTGATTGAAAATTTAACTTTGTACTTTTTTTTTCTTTAAAACACTGTGGATTGTTACAGTCATTCCCCACATATATTTTTTTGTTATGAATTTTTTTAAAATTATCTTTGTCAATTTTATTTTTTTAATATTGAGCTAATTGAGAATTATAACTGTATATTTCCTCACAAAACACTATAGATTGCTACAGTGTTTCCTACATGGGTTTTTTTCCTTTCGCTTTTTTTATGTTTTTTTCCTAAAATTATTTTTGTAGTTTTTTCTTGAAAATATCATAGATTGTAACAATCTTTCTCTGTATAATTTTTTTTATTTTTTTCATAAGTTCACGACAACGCACAAGCATGCTATAAGCCTCCAGCAGCATGCGGGCATGATATCTAGTTCTCATGTATAGCATGTTTATTAGTGTTGTAAATGTTGTTTTTTAAAGAATTTTTTAATTAAAAATATATTAAAATATTGTTTTTAAAAAATAATTATTTTTTAATATACTCACATCAAAATAATTTAAATATATATATATATAATTAATTTTAAATAAATTTCAAATTTAAATTTTTAACGGAGAATATTTTTACCACAATGATAAACACTGTGATAAAATTTCACATCCAAGTGGATTTGGTTGTCCTATACAAAATCAGTATCTTTGGATTTTGTTCATGTGCGAATAATCAAAAGATCCTGCTTTTTTTCTCTTTTTTTTTTTACGGGTATTATTAAATCTATTATGTTTTATTGGTCAATTTAATGACATGTTAACCAGGTTTTAAAATAAATTAAGTAAGATTAAATTTGATATAACCCAGTTAAAATATGATTTAGCTTTTTTAAGATTTATTTTCAAAACAAAGTTTTTTTTTATAAAAAAACACCTTGAAATGTTATTATTTTTTGTTAATTAAAATCAATACAGATTAAGCT
>Ga0307515_10008859_pt1 | contig 19536 bp, 24 predicted proteins | sample 17_EM_MG_FD_194513 | JGI IMG/M metagenome (GOLD analysis project Ga0307515, IMG submission 194513) | Populus trichocarpa ectomycorrhiza microbial communities from riparian zone in the Pacific Northwest, United States - 17_EM | ecosystem: Host-associated > Plants > Roots > Unclassified | place...
CGGGCCGCCGGCGAGACTGCGCCTCCTCTCGTCTGGCGGCACACGATAAAGTATATAACCCTGTCCCCTCGCCCTCAACTGGGGATGCATCACTTCTATCACTCCTGGCGACACAGGACATTCGATCCGGACTTGAAGAACTTTGTCGACTTCGACCCACTTCGCTCTACTCACCATCACCGCTTCCGATTCTATCGAGGAAGAATGATGTACTGTCACGGACCATCTCGAATCCTCTGGTTTACCATCGGTGCTTTCGCCGCGACATGGTATCATCGAGAATACACTCGAGGAGAATTTCGCGGGTGGGGTCGATGTGGGAACCGCAGGATAGAGGAGTGGAGGGCTGAGAGAATCGCTGAGACTGCTCCGAGGGAGCAGCACCCCGCCAACGACGTCGGTCAGCAGAAGAATGAGACAATCGCGGAGCGCTCATGGAGGTCGGCTTCACTCCCGTCTTTCGAGGATGAGGAGGTCCGCCGAAAGTGGGACGATAAGACTAGACAAGCCCAAGAAACGGTCCGTCTCTTGCCTAACTCTTAACCTATCTGGCATTCTAACTGGGAAATTCTAAAATCCAGGTTGCGGGTCTGTCCGAGTCTGCACTCGACGGAATTGTGGTTGCTGCGGAATCCCTCAAAGCCGTACGTAGCATCTGCATTCTTATCTGCCTCAGCGGTTGATCTCCGGCGTCTCCGATTTGATTAGAGATTGACCGAGTTCCGTCAGTCTCAGGGACAGGAGCAGCAAAAGCGTAGGCCCCCTTCTGAGGAGCCCGAGCCTCGCCACGTCGTGTGAAACGCAGATGTCCTGGCTGCGAAAACTAACCCCACTCCATTATATAACGCCTGCGCTATCCAAACTTTCTGACCCTAAATGCGTACAGTAGTGTATCGGTAATAAATAAATACACAATCGGCTCGACAAAGAGTGTATCGTGCCTAACCGATGTAAGCCCATGGGTATCGAAGGAACGCTGCTGTTCACTTGCGGGAAGCAGCTGGTTGGGTATCGTCGAAGGAAGCTTTGGTGACACTCGAAGCGTAATGGTTGGTCGGCTGTAGTTGGACCGTGTTTCCCGAGACGGTTTGCTGCTGCTTCCTTTGTTTGTAACGCCGGAAGAGGATCCACCCTGCTATTGCGAAGAGAAATACAAGGGCGACGATCCCGATGCTGAAACCGATTATGGGGGCTTTGTCCGAGTTTGGGCCGGGAGGTTCGGGTATAGCAGTCTGGACCCCGTCGGCGGGGGGTGGAGAAGGGGGGATAGGGATTCTGGTTTGGATAGAGGCGGGTAGTGAGTGTTCTGAGGACTGATGAGTCGTTGTGGATGAGGAGCGTGTCGGTTTCGAAGACAAAGATGACGACGACGACAACGACGACGATGCTTGCTGGCGTTTTACAAAACGCTTGTCATGGGACGCAGCATAGGCAAAGTGGAAGGAGAGTGAGATGAGGACAAGGAGAGTGTCCATCGTCGTCGTCGTGATGTTGGTAGTTACGGTCTGACCGGTCTTGAGGTTGAAGCGAAAGATCCCATCGTCCCTTGGTCGGTCGGGCACCCGGCTGTCCCCACATGTCCCCGGTTCCTTCCTTTGTTAGATTTTTCCTGTATTTTATGCATAGCCCGTTTTCCATCCGGTGACTCTCAGACCGCGAATGATGGCTGTACTGCGCCTAGTGCCCCAGCAGAGAGGGGAGAGGGAGTGATCCGAGGTCACAGCCAGTCACCGATCCTTGAATTATTTCCATCGCCATCGTCGCCGTCGTCGTACTCGTCCGAACCCGCCTTGGAGTCCTGCACCAGACGACGACGACCAACGTATGAACACTCAGCCATCTCGTCTAAAACACCCCAGCTCACTCTCGACAGACGAAAACCATGGCTACAGATCCAAGAGACTATACTACCACTGATCATCGTCAACCGCCGTCCTCAGACAACCAGAGCTCTCAGACGTCCGCCACCTCCCCCCGCTTTCCTGACCGTCACCACCCCCCTTCCAGATCATCGACCATCCCGAACCCAGATGATTACGACAGGGCGAGGTCTTCGCGCAAGGACGATTACTACTCTCCTTACTCAAGGAGCGAAGACCTCAATCACTCGACAACATCCTCCAAGGCATCTGACAGGTCCCCTTTCTTGCCTTCGACCTCCGCACCTTCACTGTCCAGCTCTACGCGCCTTGCGAACACCACCTCTACTAGTGTGACTTCTACCAACTCCCAGCGTCGGAACAGCACATCTTCCGACCGTTCTGCTGGCTCAGATACCTCCAATTTCCTCAGCGGCGGTCAACCCCCAAGCACCACGCACACCACATCAAGCACCGTACCAACGTCAGTCCCTTGATTTCAGTCCCCTGCCGTCGGACGTCCATCTCTCCGACTCGATAATAACCTCGTCTTGTCGCTTAACCCTCTAGAACGTGCTCGGCATGTGGAAAGCCCATGCAAGGGGCATTTGTCCGGGCTCTCGGAGCGGTGTTTCATCTGAATTGCTTCAAGTGCATGGTGCGTCTATTTTTCGTACCTTTTACCATATCCACGGTTCACGATCGTGTCTCTTTACCCCAGGATTGCGGGGACGTGGTAGCCTCCAAATTCTTCCCCATCGAGGGCCAGGATGGAAAGCAACACCCACTGTGCGAGCGGGATTACTTCAGACGTCTGAACCTCATCTGCGCTAAGTGTGGTATGGCATTGCGGGGGAGTTACATTACCGCCTGTAGTATGTCCATATCTTATCCACACTTCCATCGAGCCGCGGTTTGAACTTGACCTTTTTCAGACAAGAAGTATCACGTGGAGCACTTCACCTGCTCGATATGCCCCACCCTGTTTGGGCCCCATGACTCGTACTACGAACACGACGGGGATGTCTACTGCCATTACCACTACTCGACGAGGTTTGCCACCAAATGTGCCGGGTGCAGCACTGCGATCTTGAAACAATTCGTCGAGATCAACAGAAACATGCGGGATGAGTGCTGGCACCCTGAATGCTATATGATCAACAAAGTGGGTTTTTCGCCGTTCTGTTCCTGTCTAGAGATGGTCTAGACTAAGGTCACGTCAAGTTCTGGAATGTCAAAGTAGTTTCGAGGCGGCCGACAAGTGGTACCATACAGGAACCGAATGCAGAACCCCCATACGTAGAAGAAGAACGAAGAGAGTCCGCTGTCACCCTTAAGGAGAAACAAATCCGGATGGAACAACAAGTATACCGGATCTGGACGTGAGGATATGCTTATTCCCCCGTCTCCGGAACTCATTGACCAACCCTCCATTAGTGTCCTATCAGCGTTCGAGGAATCTAGCGCTGCCTGCATCTCAGATATGCTGCGGCAAGTCAGTAACGGGCAGTATCTGGACGCAATACGTATGGCCGAGAAGTTCATCCTTCACGTTGAGGTTCTTTTCGGCGCGATCGATGACCTCGAACACCATTTCGCGGGCAACGGTCTGAAAGGTATGCGCACGCCCCACCTGGGGTTGGTTCGTTTGAAGGTAGTGATTGATCTGTTATTCTCAGGCATGTCCCACGTCCGAGAGGCAAGAATGCTGTGTCGGAAAACGGTTGATCTGTTCACTCTTTTGTCACATACCCAGGAGACAGGCGCACGAAGGATGGGGATGACTCAAGAACTTCTGGCGCTCGTGACCGGATTGGCTCACTACCTGAAGATCCTGATCCGCATCGCATTGACAGGCGCGCTCAAGCTGGAGCGAGACTACGATGCACATGAGCCGATGACCTCATTTCTCGACAAACTCCACATGTTGGCCATCCAGGGAGCTAACCCCAGTGCGAAGAGGATGATCAAGGGATCGAATGGGGAAACCCTCGCCTCTTCAAGGAGCTCTAACATTAGTACGGAAGGCGTTACCTACGGCTTCAGGAGTTTGGCTCCAGAGTTTGCTGGAGAATCACCATTTATGGCTGCTCCGAGGGATCCATCACTCGCCAGCGTTCCTACGGTCAACCCGCCGTCAGATTTGTGCGTTAAGTGCAATCAAACGGTCGAAGAGGATTGCGTGCGGCTTGGGACGTACCAGCGGTGGCACTCGAGCTGCATACAGTGTGTCACGTGCGGTAAAGTTTCTGCTGTCCCATTGTCGAAGGACACAAACTCGCCCAGGCCAGACGATAGGGATAGGGAAAGGGAGAGAGACAGAGAAAAGGAGGGGTCTTCTTCGAAACCATCCACCCAACGCCGGCCGCCTGCAAACGTGACATTCTTCGTGTACGAGACGGATTCGGTGAAGGACACTACTGCTTTTGGACCCGTGCCGAACGTGATCTGTTGTGTGGACCACGCACACAACGGCTGTCGAGGTGGCTTCCAGAGTGTATCGAGGCTGGAACAGTACGCTTTCTTACTGAATGTCGCCCTGAGGAGGTTGTACACATTGTTAAAGAAGCGGGGAGTAGTCCCCGCATCCCCTGGTTAGTGGCCTAAACTACAACTCTTGATTGCGACGTTCTCACGCTCATCTCGTCCACTCTTTTTCTCGAACTCTCGCTCCACGCCGTGCCACCTGGTGTTTAGTGGAATCCCCCATATCCCCGTCAAACGGGCAGGACCCCTATCGCAACTCGGGAGACATTCACCGACTCAAATCCGTCCACCTGGATCGCAAACTCTCGGCTACCGCTCATATCCCAAAACGGTCCACGATTGTGGAGAGTCCTACCGGGAAGACGGCTCAGACGAGCGAGATGCAAACCCAACAACGGTCGCACCAGCCCACGTCTACACCAAGACCCACGCTGGTACATGGAACTACTTCTCAAAGCCAACAAGCGACTATCCAACAACCACGATCGATCGGTCGGTCTCCTGGGCAGCAACAGATACAGACTTCACCTATACCGTCACAAGGACCGCTACCACAGTTCTTACAACAGCAAGGCCAGCCCTCGCCTCAGCGACCAACAAGACCGATGCTCTCACCCGAGACGTCGTTTGAAGGTTTCAAATCTCCATATGCCAGGGGGAACAACGAAGTCAAGATCGTTGAAGACTCCGCTCCAAATTCACCATCCCTTATGTACGATGATTACCCTCCGGAGCTGCCACCCCAGAACGCAGACGATGGGATCACGTTGGCCGATATTCCACAATTGGTCCAAGTGGCACATGCAAGAGCGCAGCATCGTCCGCTACCTCGTGAAAGCGCGATTCCGTTCATCGCAGAGCTCAGCGCGCTAGAGCTGGCGATCGTTAAGCACTCTGCGGCGGTAGTTTTGAGCAAGAGCACCCTCAAGGATCAAATGGATATGGACGAGATCTTTGATCTGTTGGAGATGAAGAAAGGAGGGTTCTGGAACAGACTTTTCAAGGCAGGTGGGTCTGGAAAAAAGGACGTGAAGAAAAAAGGTACGTCCGTTCCGCAACACGCATAGTTTAGGGATGCTTAACGTCGTTTGGTACTAGGCGTGTTCGGCGTCCCCCTCGAGTTGCTGGTTGAACGCGAGGGTGCAGATTCTTTACACGGTGCTTCCAGGATACCGCTGAGAGTCCCGAGTTTCATTGATGACGTCGTATCTGCCATGCGACAGATGGGTATGTTTCTTCCCACTCCAATACCTGGTCCGGGAACTTAGGCATGTTTACGGCATAGACATGTCGGTGGAGGGGATATTCCGAAAGAACGGTAACATTAGGCGCCTAAAGGAGCTCACTGATGCCATTGACCGAGATCCCTCATCGGTCGACCTGACACAAGACAACGCTGTCCAGCTCGCTGCTCTCCTCAAGAAGTTCTTGCGTGAACTACCCGAGCCCCTCCTAACGTTCAAGCTGCACCGTTTGTTGGTTGCTTCACAATGTATGTGTCCTCCATGCAGCACGTCCTCCAGAATCTGATGGAGAACCCTGTAGCATTCCCCACTGAGGAAGAAAGACAGCGAATGCTCCACATGGTGTCCCTACTGCTCCCCAAGTACCACAGAGATACGATGGAGGTAATTTTCATGTTCCTCAAGTGGGTTGCCTCCTTCGCCCACATGGACGAGGTCACTGGGAGCAAGATGGACCTCCAAAATCTTGCCACGGTCATCTGTCCTAGCATCCTCTACTCTCGCGGTCGGGATGCGGTCCGAGACGAGAGTTTTGGCTCTATCCGGGTGGTCACACAGCTGTTAGAGAACCAAGACGTGTTCTACTGTGTCCCCGAGGAGTTTTTGAGCATTCTCAGGGACAAGGAACAGTTTGCTTCGAGCATGGAGTTACCGAGTAAGGATTTCATGAAGAAGTGCGAGAGTTACCTGAAAAGTCGGGCGAATGGTCGGCCGGTCATGCCGATGTCTCCGGTCTCTGGTGGGGGGTTCTCGAGTAGCAATAGTATGGGTAACCTACAAAGACTGGGAGATGGACAGGGTAATGGAAGGTAAGTATTTGGGATAGAGGTCTTAGCTTGGCCTAGGGCTGACGGAACGTTTGCCGCCAATAGGCCTCTGCTGGGGAACTCACCACCCACTGAGTCATACATCCAGCGCAACGGCAGGCAGCAATCTCCCCAACCCCAACAGCGCCTCCAACATTCCCCTTACTCTCAGGGACCTCAAACTGGACATCCATCCATCTCGCAGAACGTCTCACCGATCCAGCAACCTCAGCCTCGACCGATGAGCACGATGCAACAGCCACGAGATTTCGATACCGAGTACGCTCTCCCGCGGCCTGCACCGATTCCGGGTGCGTCGGGCCCACGTTCGCCGTCGAGACCGAACTCGTATGCCCATTCGAGGGAGGATAGAGAGATTCCGCATCATCAAGGGCCTGGGACACCACGTTTGTAACCGGAGGCGAGAATTATTTCCGAAGTCCGTTCTCCCGTTCGCTCGCGGTCAATCTTGTCTTCTGTACGCGACGGGCGGGCCGGCAGTCTTACCACCAACCCTTGTTGTCGTTGCCCCTTTTTCGAAATTCAACAAGAATCTGTCAATATCTCGGACTTCCTTTTTCTTCTTCTTTATCTCCCCTTCTTCGAGTGACCATTTTGTGTTGTCCCTTTCCATCGCTCTACTACTCTCTCCCCCTGTCCTATATTCTCTCCTTTACCTCCTTCCTCCCTCGACCTCTTACGTTCTTCTGTGCATCTTCCGATCCCTCGTATGTTATTTCCTTCACTTGGTCTTTCCGCTCATTTGCCTGCGCATATCTGTATTTCATAACAGCCTCTCACCACCTCTCCCCCTGTCGTTGCCCTTTGAGTTAAACCACAAGATCCCTTTATACTATGGCACCGGACCTTCTCTCTCTCTCTACTTTTGCACGCCTATATACCCCTACCTAACTTGCGAAAGGTTCACTTTGCATGTCATAGTTATCGACTTCCAGAACAACGACCAAAGAGAACAGCTAAAAAAGCATAGATACCCGCCAAAGAAATATTGAGCCGAGAAATTCCAGAGGGACCTAGTCTCTCAAGCGAACGTTCCAGTCCGCACGGAAAATGGGTGATGCGCATACAATTCACGTCAACTTTGGCCGACTACACAATGAACATGATGGGGTAAGATAGAAGTACGAAGTTCGTCTACTTCAGAGGAATGCTGTAAAAGGACCGTAAATAAAATTAATGCACATGTAACCAAGGCCAAGAACTTACAATCGTGAAGAATGGGTGGCACCAATCTTGAATCGGAGGTTCATTAATCATGTGGGGTTTGTACGGAGGGCGGGAAAAATACATACACCGGGCCGTCCGTGCTTGACAGGTTTATATGAGCATGAGAACTCGGCAAGGTAATGGCCAGTCATCTCGGGCTTGATTTCAACCGAGTTGAAGACCTGATGACACCGTATTGAGGAGGGATGCCCGGTATTGAGAAGATCAGATTGCGTGCGCACCTTGCCATTGTAGATTCCGACAACGGAGCCAATCATTTCTGGGACGATAATCATGTTCCGAAGGTGGGTCTTGACTACGACGGGCTTTTCGTTGGGAGGGGCCTCCTTCTTGGCCTTTCGCAGCTTCTTGATCAGGCCCAAGGGCTTGCGTTTGAGGCCACGGTTGAAGCGCCGCCGGGCACGGGAATGGACAACCTGAGGTGCACATCAATATGGATGAATCGAAAGGTAAATGGACGGCAAGAAGCGATACACACATCAACGAGCTGCAAAGAGAGCAAGGTCAGCCAAAATCATAGTCAGAGCCAGAGTCAAAGTACCGACCTCCTCGTTGCTGAGATCCAAGAGTTTATCGAGCTCGATACCACGGTAGGAGAAGGTTCGGAAGGTCCTTTTTTTCTTGAGGTCGGCAGCAACTTGGGGGTCGGTAACGTCAGCCATGGTTGGTATGTCGAGGGCGGGCTGGAGATGTGGGTGATGTGGTCTGAAGGGTGGGACGGGATCCTCCGGTGGACTGTACAGTCGATCCCACAGATCGCCTGGGGGGAAAACGGTTCCACGATCGTAAATCATCACATCCATTGGATAGAATCCACAGGTCTTCCCTCGAGGATTAAAGGTATGGCTTGTTATCAGAGCGCACTACGTTCAAGGTTGTTGATACCCCTTTGACGCAGCGATTTGTGGCTATCACCTTTGCTCAGACATTTATAAATCTCGCCTAAAGTGTGTAGCGACTCGGGCGAGAACAGCCCGCAAGACTCTAACCTATCGACTACCACAGATGCGACATATTGCCGCCTACCTACTTCTCCAGATTGGAGGAAACGCTTCCCCCACTTCCAGTGATGTCAAGAAGGTCCTCTCAGCCGTCGGCATCGAGGTCGATGACGAGCGGTTGGACAAGTTGATTTCCGAGTTGAAGGGGAAAAATGTTAACGACGTCAGTTGACCAACCCCTGTGCGTGTGTTGTCGCATGGTGCTGACTTGTATGCCGTGCGCATGGTTACAGTTGATCGCTGAGGGTTCCTCAAAACTGTCTTCCGTGCGTTTGATTAGCGTTGGTGCATTTGATCCGAGGCTGACTGCTGTTTTTATAGGTTCCCTCTGGTGGAGGGGGAGGAGCTGTTGCTGTCTCCAGCGGCGGTGGAGGAGGTGGTGCTGCCGCCGCGCCCGAAGAGAAGGAGGAGAAGAAGGAGGAAGAGAAGGTTTGTTGTCTGATTCTAACTCTGGACTGTTGCGCTTACCCGTCGGGTGTAATTAGGAGGAGTCTGATGAAGATATGGGTTTCGGGTTGTTCGATTAAGCGGTGGTGTAGATGTGTAGATTACGACGAAATGGACAGCCGCTGCCGGCGACATTTACCCTTCGTATTGCCGCTGCTGCTTGAGAGATGGGCGAGACCCGGACTGGGCCGGCCGATCTGTATACAAAAGCGAAGGACGGGCGTGGAGCGCCGGAGCCTCGAGGGGCGAACCGAAAACGGCAGCAGGCCCCGGATCGTCGCGGGCGTTGGGTGGCCGCGTTGTGCGTGCCCACCCCGGGGGAAAGCCAGTGAGCCTCGTCCGGATTGAAGGTTGTCCGGCGGGGTGGGATAAAGCATTGGCCGGCGGGTTCGCGGCTGAAAACCAAAAAAGGAATGGATCACCGTCCGTCGTGCTCCGCCGGTAGACATCGCTTTGATTTCTGCGGGGATCAATACTGGACCCGAACGAGGTTTGCCCAACCGGCGGCTGTGGCTCGTATTCCTTTTGAGCTTGGGCGATCACTATACCCTCCTCCTCCCTTCCCATCCTCCATGAACCCCGGAACATCCCTCAACCCCCCCGCCTCCATGTCCAGCCAACCCCCAGGAGGCGGCGGCAGCAGCAGCAGCACAAGCCAGCAACCAATCCAGGTCTCGTTCATGAAGAATCCAAAGCGAAAGCGATTGGCAAAGGTCCCTCTCTTCTCTCCCTCTCCCTCTTCCTTTTCCTCACCATCCCTCCTCTCAAGGCCTGCGATGCCTGCCATAAGAGCAAACGGCGGTGTGACGGTACTGGTGCGTCCGGTTTCCTCTCGATGCGTAAATGCCTACATTGACGAGCCTCTGGCAACCAGCTCCATGTAGCAATTGGTGACCGCCCCATCCCGCCCGGGTCACATTCTAACGCGCTGACAACCTCCCTCTCGACTTCCCTAGTTTTTTCGCGTCCAAGGATTGTACATACACCGATTCGTCCGGTCGACCAGTACCCGCACCCAAAGGTTCCGATCCCATGCACCAACGGTTCAGAGACGACACACGAGTTATAAGGCAACCACAAGTCGAGGAAGCAGTCTCTCCTTCTGCAGCCCACGACACGCCACGAGCAGTTATGTCATACAGTCTAACTCTTCCTTCATTTACCGCCGTCACTCTACCCCCAACCTCGAGGAAACGCCGACGGTCAGGGTCTGATCCAGGGATTCCCCCCGGCTCAGACTCCCAATGGGCATCTGACGCGCTTATGCGACCCGCCGGCCTCGAGGCAAACCTCGTTCGTGATCTCGTCAACTGTGCGCATTTCCCTTAATACGTTCCTCCTTTGGTTCAAATATCTCACGAGAAACCCCCGCGGACTAGTGTTTTTCGCCCATTGCCATCCGGGCCGAATGATCATCCACAAACCGACTTTTATGGCTGCTCTAAGCCAAAATAGGGTCGCCTCACATCTAATCTTGGCCATGTGCGCCATGTCTGCTCCTTTCTCCCAATCGCCGCAGGTCAAATCCCAGCCTCCGCGGCTGGCCGGGATCAGGTTTTACGAGGACGCGCTTAATATCTTGTTTGATTCCTCCGGAAGGCTAATATGTGAGGCCAATCTCCAGGCGGTTCAGACCCTGTGTCTGCTTGAAATGCATGACGTCGTTGCTCAGTACTCGTGGACCAAATGCTATCGATATCTCGGTATGTGTTTCCCCGCTGATCCTCGTGGCACACTAATGGTCATGTGCGATCAAGATATCGCTACCAAGATTCTTTTCGAAACCCTGGATATCGCATCGCCCGAAAGCCCTCCATTACCCCCAAAGTCTACCGTCCAAGAGATGATCCGCATGACAGAACGTGAATGCGCGAGGAGATGTTATTGGATCATCTACTTTCTTCACGTCCTTAGCACCGCGTGTACGAGGAACGTCAGGAGGTTCAGCGCGGAAAATCTGCTCATGCGGCTCCCTGTCGACGAAACGAGTTTCGAACTTGGGATCCAGTCCCAATCTCCCGGTAACAGTGTTCGCCCCTGATCGGGAATTCTGAACGCTGACGTATTTCTGGTTTTCCACCCAGAATACCTGGATGAAATGGCTCCAAAGACGAATTACGTATCCGAGTTCGGCCACCTCACAAGAATCACGGCACTGTTTTCGCAGATGGAGGACGCCGTTGGTCAGTAACCGCCTTTTGACTTCCGTGCTTTCGGATCAGGGTTTGATACGTTTGATTTTATGCGGACAGCGGTTGTTGATGACGACGATCGGTTCGTTTCTGCCATGCAAGAGGCGAAAACGGCGCTAAAGGTTCCTTCACACCCGCCTTCTGTTTTTGCATAATTTCATTGACGTACTGATCACGCAGGCGTGGGAGGACTCGTTACCTGAACACCTTCGGTACACAGAAGAAAATTTGCACATCATGAATTCTATGTACGAGACACCAGCGAATACGGGCCCGTGGTGCTTTTTCTATATGCACGCTCTTCACTCATGTTGTGAGATGTCGGCTTCTTCGGTACGTTACTCGATTGTTCCGCCGGCAGTTTTCCGGCACACGGCACTAACGGACTCCTGCCTCTGGCACTTTGCCCCGTTAGGAAATGCAAAAGAGGTTCGGTGGCGGCAAGTCCATAATGCCGAAACAAGCATGCGATGCCGGGGACCGTTGCCTGCGGATACTCAAATCTGTCGGCTCGCGGGCAAAGAACTTGAACTATCTCAGTAAGCTGTCCCTGCCCGTCACCGACGCATGTTGTCTCAGAGGAGTTGACTTTCCGCCTGCCTCCATAGTCGCCCCCGCTCTGTGGATCGTCAGCAGGTACTTCAAAGACAACCCCACAATGATCAGCGTCGATAGCGAGTTCGAGACTGTTTGGGGCTGGAGAGCCTGCGAAATCTCCGAGACGTGGCGAAGACACAACGAGGCTCGAAAACTAGAGGCTGGTCAATCCCAAAAGAGGATCACTGCTAGTGGATCCACGGGCCAGACGATTGGAAGGCATCTCGGCGAGCTCAGGATTCAAGGACCCACTGCGGCAACGCCGTCGTCGTCATCATCGTCGATTGTGCCCGCGGATGATTCAGACGATTCCCCTCATCAACCTTCATCCGCTATAGCGTCGAGATTCCACGAAGATTTGGACAGGCGAACCCTGCCTTCACTGAAGGCGGTTGGACTGCTGGATTCTTTTGAGAATAGGCGGACTATTATCGAACCGAAATCAGTGCTCCCTCCACTATCTAAAGCCAGGGAATGGTGAACCATTCCTGGCATTCTTTTGCTATTCTTTCTTTATCCAGTACGTTTTGTCAGGATATCCATATTCCCTTCGTTCCCTGATCCACTGTCTTTTTTTTCGACGCTACACAGATCGCTATCGTTGTTACACTTGCTTCACTCCCTCTGTCTATCATTTCTTTGCTTATTGGTTTTCCGCCACGGACATCTCCTAGAGAGGAAGTAAAGTGGTGTTTGTTTCTTTATCCCAACGTCCCCTGGTACATACGAAGGTATCATGAGGATGTGTCTCATTGAGTGTAATCAGTACGTTGCAGTTCATGAGAGTAGCAGGAGTGTCGTGGAAACGATCGCAGGAATAGCCGACCAGGAATCTACGCACTACGCATCGAGTTTCTCGAGGTTGCGATGCAACTCTGGCTGGACGAGGGTAACTCGATCGAGCAACTTCTTCACCACTGCGTCCTTGTTCTTGTCAAACTGCTGAGATATCGCGGCCAATTTAGCGTCGGTCTCCTTGTCTACGGTGGCTTGGACACTTTGAGTGTTTCCTGCATGCTGCATACCGCGGGGGTCGGTGTGAAACCCGTTGTGCCAGGCTGATAAGATTGTACGTACAGATGCCTCATATGCCTTGATTTCTCGCTCTTTCTGGGCTTTGTAAGCCTCAATTTCCTTGGTTGCCTCCAAATGAGCATCCTTGAGCCTTTGTGTGCGATCTGCGCAGCAGGATGAGTGTTCGAAATGAATGGATCACAAGATGGGGGGGAAGAGCCATCCATACATTGACGGGCCTGCTGAACGACCTTTTGGGCCTCCTTCTCGGCCTCGAGAAGGGTTTGAATGCTTTGGGATTGGCCGGCCTTGTGTGAAAATTAGATCATTCCCCCCGTTGAGAAAGCGAAGCAGAGTGATTATTACCATACGTCTGTAAGCGGATTCTGAGGGGAGGGAGAGGGCAGACTGACTGTCACATAACGTGACGCACCGGTCACGGGGTGCACCGATCTTGGGCGTCTCCTTGCGCGTTGTCCTACAGCCTTCCACCCTCCACAGACTTGTTTTTGCTCTGTCGGCCAGGAGAGGGCGAAGAAATATTTGGTGTTGTCCAGTTTTCGATGGCAGCTGCAGTCGTGGACCCCCTTCAGACCCTCTCCGCCGCGCTGGCAGCCCAGCCGGATTCCAGGGAGCAGGCCGACCTCCTCACCACCCTACGCGAATCCCTCGAAGCCCGACCCCAGCCAATTCCCATCTTATGCACGACCCTCATCAAGAACGTGTCGGGCGCGAACGACTCTCTCTTGAAGCGTTGGGTGTTGGATCTCTTGCATTTCGCGATATGCCGCTCCCCGTTGAGTATGGAGGTCCGAACAAACCGTCAGTGCTCCCTGTGTCCGTTTTTAATTGGAGAATAAATTTCTGAATGCCATCGTTTTCACCTTGCGCCTTCGTTCCGGTGTCGTGTGAAACAGTGTCTGCGCAGTCACTCGAGGCCCTCGCGATGCTCTTGCACGATCATAACGCCCAGACCGTCAAGACCGTGATAGGATGTTTCGGCACGATGTATCCCCTCCTATTCCGTTCACTGTGAGGCCCCCTTCCACTGGCGCGTGCATGCGTCCGATATCGGTTGGAGTCCTTTTGATACTGATGTCAGGTTTCATTTTCTTCCCTTTCTCTCTCAGGTGTTCGAATCGGAACTACCGGCAACAATGGGATGTACTCAACGGCGCGAAAAGCCGGATATTGGAAATGGTGTACGCTCAACATACCCCCGCAGGCGTCCGAATAGCCGCTATCAAGTTTATGCAGAGAGTCATTTTGGTCCAGACGAGAGGGGTGACCGATCCCAGGGTACGTCCCATTCAGCGTTCCTTGAACGCCACCGATTCACGATTGTGGTTCCATTTCGATTTGATGCTTATACGATGGACCTTTTCCTCCATATCTCCCACAGCTCCAAAATAAAAACGATCCGAACCTGTCCTTGTGTCCGCCTGATCACCCCTTCATCCCGGTTCAAGCGTTAGAAGCCGAGGGAATGAAGTTGCTCGAAGGCATCATCACGTTGTTTGCCCAGGGTCTGGGTGACTTACGTTTCATGGCAAACAACGTGGACCTCCTCTCCGCAACATTGAATAGTATGGGAAATCTCGTAAAACTTCGGCCGGCTTTCGCCAGCTGGATCGTCTTAACCTTGTCCAATTGGACACCAGCTTCGCTTGCTGGTCTCCCAGCGTCAAGCATCCGCAGTGTCGAGAAGGCCGTCAGGATCTTATTATCTAATATCTTGAGGTGAGTTGCTTAATGTCTCTGACAGTAGATTGCCTCGCAGTGTCTGACAGGAGCTCCAAGGCACCCTAATGGCCAACCATTCGCGTCTCAGATCCACGACGCAATCGCCCGGCAGAACGCGCGCATGGAAAGAGCCGCTGCTGATGAAAAGGCCCGGAAGTACGCTCTCCTGGAGTCCAATCGGAAGCGTCAGCAGCCCCCCACCACACCATCAGAGGAACCTTCGGATCCAAAGCGTCCCAAGCTCGAACATGAGAATGATGCGACGGGAACCACCTCTTTCCTGGCCACAGTTGATTTTACCCAGTTGCCCGTGTCGCTGATCACAGACTTAGTTGTCGCCAATCTCCAGGCCTTCACAGAACCTGCCTTGCTGGCATTGATTCAGGCATACAGGCAGAGCCAACCGGTATCTGCCCCAGCGACCGCGATGGCTGGCCCTTCGTCAGAAATAAAAGCGCCAACGCCTATTGCTCTTCCTATGAAACTCCCAGAAATCGACCATGAACCTACGCCAGAAGTGGAGGTTGCTCCCATCAAGGAGGAGCCGGTGGATCCATTGAAGATGGATATCGATGAAGTGGACCTGGAGTATGAGCCGGACCGTTTGAACCAAGAGGTAAGTCGCCGCAGTCACGTCATGATCGGCCGGGACGCCATCCAATTCGCGATTGATGATATGAATTTCTAAAGTTATCCGGTGATGGGGAGATGATCGTAACTGCAGACGAGGGAGCCAACGCGATTATCCAAGAGGATCTCGCCCTTGGGGATAGAGAAGCCATCGGCGGAGCGGGAGGCTATGGAGGGGGGTTGCAGATGATCGATCTCAAGTTGCCTCCGCCCAAAGAGTTCTCGGAAGAGGACCGTGACCTGCTGATAAGAGAATCCGTGACGAGAATCTGGACTTGTGGAAACGAATTCGCAGAGGGCGCCTCGAGCGCAGATCTGTGGATGCTCCTTATGGTCAGGTTAGTGACGAGGCTGGCGGAACCCCCGCTGGACGAGGCGGCCGTTGAGGCAGAAAAAGAGAAGATGGATGATCCAGAGGGAAAGGCCCTCGTGGATGTGAACTTCTATGGGAGACAAGATCGGATGAGGCAGACGTTGTGTACATATGTCATGGATGATTTCCACTCGAGGTGAGCATTGTGACCCGACGGGGGTTTTTCGCTTATCTCGTGGATGCGCACAACGGGATATACTGATTACGCAATTTGGAAATGCCTATAGGGTGCGACTCGCTACAGCGTGGATGAACGAGGAATGGTACAACGATCGAATACGAAGTGGTTCCGATCCAAATTGGGTGCGTATCCCCCTCTCTCTCCATACCTCCGCTTTATCGTTTTGACTCGAGAGACCCGGACGCTGATTTGCGTTTTTTTTTTCTGTCGGGGACGCGCCAACTTCTTTTAGCGACCTAATTATGATATTTGGCTTAATCAGATCGTAGCTGCATTTCAGACGCATTTAGATGCCAAAGATCGAGCCTTCTCCAAATTCCTGTTAGACCTCCCTGCCGTTCCGACGGACATCATGAGTCTGCTGAGAGATTTGTGTGTGGATGAAGAACGGTTAGTCGGGCTTCCAAGCCTTTATGCAGTCTTTCTCCATTGGACGCCTGTGTTGAGATTGTTATTGTTTAGGATGTCGGCGGGTTTCAACACTCTGAGAGAGTTTGTTTCGTCGAGGCCGACGTTGAGGCACGAGGCCTTGAGAGTCTTGCTGGAATTGACGACACATGAAGGTACCTTTTACACCCCGCCTTTCTCTGAGTCAGGGGTGACTTTTTTACGTACCTAGAAAAGATCACGCGAGGGGCAGCGATCAACACGATCAAGCGTTGGGCACCAGACGTCCAACCGATGGGCAGTCTCATACGAGAGTTTGCATTGAAGCTACTTAGGCGTTTGCAGACTCCCGGCCCGAATTCCGAGCAAATGGACGTCGATGCCGCTACCCCGGGGACAGAGGAAAACAGGGAGGATGGACAGCTACCTACAGAAGCTTTAGCGAAGACGCCGTACCTGACTGAGGCACTCCAACTTCCAGCTGAGAGGGGCCAGGTCTTGCAGCATTTGGAGCTGATGTTTGCCTTGACCGTTAAGGTACCCGAGTTCCTTGATGAGTTAGTGTTCTCCTTTTGCCCATCTCAGCACATTCACACATACCCATTCACTCAGGATATTCGCTGCGTACGGTCAAATGGACGTCTCCGTCCAGGGACACATCCAACAGCTCATCAGCCCTCTCGTCCGCGCACTCGGTTCTTCACACGGGAGACTGTTGACCCTGCTGCGAACCTTCCCTCCCGGGGCGGAATCTCTCGCCCTGCGGATCATTGCAATTTTCACGGACAACGGCAGACCTAGCGCGCAGCTTGTGACGTTGGTTAAGGCTCTGGTCTCGGAGAGGGACCTCGACGCTCGGTTCTTGATCCCTATAATCGCCGAGATGGATAAGGTCTGAGTTGTTTACTTTTTTATCCCCGGGAGCAAAATCGTGTTGAGCGGAATTTGACAGGCTGATATCCTCCGGCACTTGCCTCGTATCGTTTCAATTCTCAATGGGACGCCGGAACCTAACAAGGTTATCCGGTCTGTATTCAGTTCGATTGTTACGACACCTCCGCAGTCGTTTGGAACCATCACTTCGAACGTTCCAAGGGTCAGGCAGAGCGAGCTATTCACTCCTGCTGAATTGATGGTCGTGTTGCACGAGAAGGAGAAGGAAATTGGACTGAAGAGCACCATCGAAGGTGCGTACTGTTTTATTACGTCGATCTGAGGTCGTGGTGGATAACGGACGTCACCTTCTCAGCGATCGGGATATGCTTCTCGATGGCCGATATCTACAGGTCCGAAATATTGGCTGTCGTCATGCAACAGATTGTGGACGAACCGGTTCTGCCCACGCTCTTCCTGCGCACAGTAAGTTTGGATGGGAAGGCCGGTCCCCTCGGATCACCTCGCTCACGAGGGTGCTCTTCTCTAGGTGATTCAGGCCGTAAAGATGTACAAGTCGCTGGTGGGATTCGTTTCGACCACCCTTCTCTCGCGGTTGATTACCAAGAAGATCTGGATGAACGGACCGCTGTGGGAAGGGTTCATCGTATGTGCAAAGGTTATTGCACCTGCAAGTTTTGGAGCGCTGTTGCAGTTGCCCAAGGAGCAGCTCAAAGACCTCGTCGAGAAGCAACCGGGGCTGAAAAGTGGCTTGCGGGATTATGTCGTGAAAAAGGCGGGGAATAAGGCCCGGACGGCTGGGTATCTGGATATCTTTGGGGAAGACGAGTCGCAGGATTCAGGTCCGAGTGGGGAGGTAAATGGGCAGCAAGTACAGCCGACGCAGGCTATCAGTCTGTCTTCGCAAGCATCGATATCTTGAGGAGTGATACTGGGTTTCCTAGGCCCAATCGTTTTGTAGCATACCTATACTTTGTTAATGTCTATTATCCCGTACTATCGTATCGAAGCACATGCTGTAGTGATCCATAGGACTTGTTAAGAAGATTCGTCAAGCCACAAGTGATGGTGATTCAATGGAGAGATGCCGGGGCGGGTGAAAGCATACCGCGCGGGCGGGACGTTCCTATTGCCCGTAACTGCTCCCTTGGCAACGTTCGCCGCCCACAACCACGCTGCTCATGATGATGTCGGAGTACCGTCCTGTATTCTTGAAGTTCATCAGTTCTGGTGTTCTTGGAAGCGCCGTCGACCCAGGGTCGACACGCTTATATCACCTCTTGAAAAGTTGGAGAGACGACCATTCTCCCTCACTCCCTCGACTCGTCGCTCTCCGTGCTTGAGAAGAGAACCATGAGGCGGATTTCTGCATTCCCCAGTCCGATCAACATTCAAGCCGTCGCTCTTTTGACATTAACCTTCATTCTCTCCGTCCAACAAGCCGCCGCCGCTTCCGTCGCGCTCTCCGCCAGCCTCACCAGGAAGATTCCTTTCAAGTATCAGGGGGATACGTATCAGACTTGGACCTCAATCTATGGCGGGTTGGGATCGACCCCGAATCGCCCACTGTACGTTTGCCTTCGCCGCTGTCCCTCTAGTTTCCGGAGCACTTACGGGTATCTTGTCTTGTAGGGTTGTGGTACACGGGGGTCCAGGGCTCACTCACGACTACCTCCTCCCACTCAAAGACCTCTCGTCTACCCGTCCAGTAATCTTCTACGACCAGATAGGTTCCGGCCGCTCCACCCACCTCAAAACCAAACCAGACTCGTTCTTCACCATAGACCTCTTCCTCGCTGAACTCGACAACCTGCTCACGACTTTCGGGATCTCCGACAACTACGACTTCTTCGGTCATTCTTGGGGTGGGGTCATGGGATCCGAATTGGCCGTGACGAGACCCTCAGGACTTAACAAGCTCATTCTGAGCGATTCATTGCCTTCGGTTGAGCTGTGGTCAGAGTCCCACGCGCAGCAAATAGTGGAATTCCCGGAAGAGGTTCAAGAAGGGTTGCTGGCCGGGTTCAACGACAAGCCGAAGTATCGCGCTGCGATTGGGATCTTCTATGCTAAGCATGGATGTACGGTCGTTCCTTGGCCGAAGGAGATGAACATTTCGTTCAATTATCTTTTCGACGATCCTACAGTCAACATCGAAATGTCAGTGAAAATCACATCACCGTCTCGGTCACTTACCGTGAACGTGCTGACCGGGGATCCTTAATATAGGTCTGAGACGCAGTCTGGGTGGACGATCGTCGACCGTCTCCATAACATCGACGTGAAGACGCTAGTGATCAACGGTGCGGCGGATATGGCTCAGGATTTCGTCATCCAGCCATTCCTCGATAACATTCCCAATGCCACTCACGTCAAGTTCGAGCACTCCAGTCATACCCCGTTCTGGGAGGAACGAGAGACATACATGCAGGT
>Ga0307515_10008860_pt1 | contig 19536 bp, 18 predicted proteins | sample 17_EM_MG_FD_194513 | JGI IMG/M metagenome (GOLD analysis project Ga0307515, IMG submission 194513) | Populus trichocarpa ectomycorrhiza microbial communities from riparian zone in the Pacific Northwest, United States - 17_EM | ecosystem: Host-associated > Plants > Roots > Unclassified | place...
GATTTTTAGTCATGCGTCTTGGGAAATGACACCTCCGATAGGGTGTATTGAGTCATAAAGGAATTTTTGGCTGCCTTTATAGGCAAAACAGATTGCAATACCCTCCATGCCCCATCATGAAAATGAGTGTCAACGGAGCGTCAACGATGGTTGGTCATGTATCATGGGTAATCTGGGGGGCGACAGGTTGCACATTGTCATAAACTGATTATTGACTGCCTTTATAGGCAAAAGTCAAAGTGCAATGCTTCCTGCCCCATCTTCAAAATGAGCGTCAGCAGAGTGTCAACGATTGTTGGCCTTCCATCATGGTTAATCACAGTGTGATGTGGCGGTTATTGTCTATATATATCGTTTTGACTGTTATTATACTCTAAAAGGCTCAAGAATACTAAGTAGTAGCTCTGTAAATGAAATAAGTTGTTACTGTCCCGGGGGATGTGGCTAGAATATCCCGTACATATATGCCTGTAAAGGCTGTCATATCCTTCTTTATGGATGTTTGTGATCACACACCACTCATATTACCGAAGATGCAAGACCAAATATCGTTGACGCTCTGTTGACGCTCATTTTCAGGATATAGTTGGGCGCTTGAGTATTCTTGTTTTGCACATCAAGGCGGCTAATAGGTCGAAAACGAACCGTGACGTACCATGGTCAATATTTTACAATTGACAGTCGCATATCTGAATGCGACAATAAATGTGATACCCGAAACGCAGAACCGGAGATTGGAACCGACAGGTCTAGCCAAACCCGGCGAAACCCGCGGGTTGACGGGTACGGGTCCGGGTTTGGCCCGCCAAGAGACTGCGTGTCGGGTTTTTGGCCGGTTCTGGAACCGAACTGACCCGGTTTTGCGGTCCAAACCCGGACCGCTGGCGGGTTACCCGGACCAGTTGCTAACACTACGCAGTCGGGGAGTGGGAACTACACAATCTCGAGAATATGAGATGGAATGAAAATCACCGACGCCATATCAAATACTGGAGTCGAGACGTCATCAAGAGCATGAGATGGTTGATGCCGCAGCCAGCTAATGCTGAGCATTTCATTTTCGCTTCTCAGCGTTGCTTGAACTGTGATACGCGCCCGATACACCTGTATACCGAAATGCACACTACAGACTGGGGGTGGGAGACACAGGTCAGGTGATATACTCGAGGATAATAACGTTCTAAACGAGGTTTAATCAACACTCAGAGTGGGGGATACACTGGTTCCCTTGACGTTCATGTCCGAAGGAACACATCTCTTGAATTTTGCTGGCGACAAGACAGAGTGGCCTGTATATATGACACTTTCCAATCTATCTTCGAAGATCCGCCAGAGGCCCTGAACGCACCGCCTCGTAATGGTCACTCTCCTAGCGATTCGCAACAACAACCGCAATTTCCCTCAGAAGCGGCACGATCAGCAGCGGTAAACAAACTGAGAGATGCTCAACGCACCACTCCAGCGGCTACTGCAGCCACTCAGCTTTAAACATATTCCCAGCGCAGGGAGCGGGTATTACAATGTTCTTTGTGCAGATGGCAACTTCAGGCGTTGCAAACCGGGTTTAGGAGCATTGCTTGCAGATTGCCCAGAGTATAGCAACCAACATCATCTCGAGTGGCATGTCTGTTTTTGGTGGGAGTGTCCAAAGAACGAACTTGGAGATTATGTGCATCCTGACAAGCAACACTCCTGGTGGGATCACTACCTATATATAATGCTCAGCAATGTCAACACCAAGGCAGCCAATGCCGAGCTGTCGTTGCGGCATGTATACCAAGGATTCAACGTGTTTCGACATATTCCCTGTATTTTGAGCGACCTCCCGAAGCCCGACCTCCTCCATACAATGCTGCTCGGCATGGTTGACCACCTCCAGAAGTGGATTTTCCATTTCTTGAAGACGCACGAACGGCTCGACAAGTACAATGCAATCTGGTTATCCGTGCCTTCCTACCACGACCTCATACCATTAAATAAGTCACATGAGAAAGATTCTCAATGGAATGGGAAGGAGATGAAGGAAATGAGCCAGTACATGCTGGGAGTTGAAACCCAGTCTCTACGAGGCGGAAACCCCGCTCAGCATCCAATATTCAATTGTGCAATTGTGTGCACACAGGAATTGTTAGGTTGTTATATGTATGTTCGATATAAATCTCACGATGATGCAACATTGAGCTACATGGAGGACGCCTTGCATCGTTTTCACACCTTCAAAGATGTTTTCTTACTCGGGCCAGCCAGCAAAAAGGCAAAGGCCAAAGCCAATGCCCTGAAAATGCAACTCGTGAAGAAGCAAAAGGTAGACGAGGAAACCTATGCTGAAACTTGGACGCCATCCAATGAGCGGCACGAATAGAATGCCTGGTGGGATTATGCCCGCCACGAGATAGTTATTTCCAAGGAGTTAGATGCCGACTTCAGCTTTCTGAAGATCCACTTGATGTCTTATTGGGCTGATCAGATTTGTCAATATGGAGCCTTGCAACAGAATTCTGCCGAGAGACATGAACAAGCACATTAAATGAACCTCAAGGACATTTGGAACGCCTCCAATCACAATCTCAACTACCTGCCACAAGGAATCACCGTTCAACGTCGGATCCTCTGCTTCGAAATCAGAGAGCTCAATCTCTAAGCTCTCGCTCAGTGTCTGGAGAACAGCGCTGCCGCCTGCAATGTCCTGTCTCCCGGTGCTGATCTGGCTGCCCCACTGAGCCCCCAGTCATATGCGAAGTCCAAATATATGGGACCCCAACACTGCCGTGATGGAAAGCATCCTCACGCTATGATCAAAGACTTCGGAGCATTACTCGACAATACGCAGGACTGAACGCACCGCATGGCAATCTACAGCGGCACGCAAGAGTTTATACAACATGAGAGTCGTAACAAGATGTTTATCTCAGATGAACAACTGCATACAATGGAGCTCTGTATTTACCATTGTATTAAGGTTCAAGTTGAGGGTGTAGAAGGCGAACGCATATCTCCAATGTGTCAATACACAGCAAGCCGGGGCTGGCGCGGAGGGGATCGAGGAAACGACTGGGTGTGGGAAAAGCAACACTCGGGGAGGTGTTATGGTGTGCTGAATGGGAGTCTCCCGTGGCATCTGCAACGACAATTCACAATCGAGATCCAAAACGTTGATGGAGCTTTCTTTCAGTACTGGTTGGCCCTGGTGCTCACTACAATACCTGAAAATTCGGGTAACTTGGATCCCGTCACGAAGTTTGTTCAAATGAGAAAAGCATCGCCAGCCGTTGCGTGGCCAGTGATCAGCGTGAGAAACATCGGCGGCTGCGCGCGCGTAATTCCAGAGATCGCTACAACTAATAGGACAGGAGATGGACGGAACGATTAATGGATTGTCAATAGCCACATAGATCTGGCGACTTTGAATGATATGTATATTCAGTAAAGAGACAATTGCATTTTGCGTGCAGGTAGAAGCAACGTGAGGAGAGATTTTTGCAACGTCACCCATTGCATTGCAATCCCGATGCAAGCGCATACCCAATGAACCCATTCTGACATATGGTCACAGTTGGCCACAACGCCAGAGTGTATGTTTAAAATAGAAGACAGACAGAGCGAGAAGAAATGGTGAAACAGCGATCGGAGGGCGATATGCAATGCGACGCATGATATTGAGGCAGGGCGCGGAGTAATATGCCACCGGGGTGTCGCTGACGGCTCTGACGGAGCATGTCCACTCCGATGGAGTCATTCCGCCCGGACGGAAACATTCTTTGCTGATGGCGTACCACAAGAATCAACATACGCACCTATCATCCAGAAGATGATAAGCCCACGTAGAGAATTCACGGCCAGAGCCCAACTTCAGAGATAACGAGAAAAGACCAAGCGAAGTCCGAAAAGGCAAAAAGAAGTCGAATGGTCAAGGCAAAGCAAGTCGACACACTAAGCAAGTCGAGCAACACAGCGAGTCAAAATGAAAGGCCAAAGGAAGTGGAAATATGAGACGATGCAAGAGGGAAAATGAGACGAAGCAAGCGAAGTCGACCGAGACCAGCAAAGAGACAAGGGGAGTTGAAGACATCCGAAGTCCAGAGACGAAGAATCCCCAAAGACCCGTCAGTCAACGAAGATACGTACCGCAGGGGATCACCAACAGTCAACCGAAGATCATAAGTCTACCGAGCCATGATGGCAATTAATAACCGATTGGAGTCTAAGTCGTCGGAGGAGCAACGAACTTCAAAAGGGGGGATGACCGTGTCAAAAAATGCGTCCTACCGACAAGTAAAAAAGCCCACCAGGGGGTAATCAACCGAGACACACTGAGCAGTCGACCGAGAAGTCTACTGAGAAGTCGACCAGTCAAGTCCTACCGACAAACCAACAGCCCACCGGGATGCAATTTACCGAGACGCACACCGATAAGTCTCCCGATAAGTCTCCCGAGAAGTCTCCCGAGAAGTCGACCTGCAAGTCTACCGAGTTGACCAAGATTCTACTGAAGCCGCCAATTAAGAGCAACTATGAAGTCGACCGGATGGTCACCGAAGCGGACTTCCAAAGTCGACTACCTAGTCAAGCAGCATCTGGAAGTCAATGTCACTTACCGATGACTACCGCTTGAGAGATATTCTACTAAGCACTGCAAGAAAGCTCAAGAGAGCGCAGGCACGCTTGAACATGAAACGTATGACCATTTTTGAGAAACGTATGTGTTAGATATCGACGAATACGACGCGATTGATGTATATAATTGACGGCTATGACTGATGCCGGCAGCGGAAGCTCCCATCGAGTCCAAGTCATAAGCGGAAGCTCTACCACCCTGACACTTCCGACAATGACCTACGCAGACATATACGAGCTACGGGAATCATGGTCGTTGGAGCATGGGTTATGAAGTCGAGATTTGGAGACGGGATCACTTTTGGATGTTTTCTGGTTACTCTCTTCTCGTCTTCTTTTCTTTGGATCTCGGCCCGGTACAAATGGCGTCGGCACGGGTTTTTCCCACCTCCGGATCACGGCCAAGTGGAGGTGGAGTTTCCCTGTGCACCGGATCCGCCGAAAGGTCGCCATTGAGCTGTACCAATCGGTTGTGAGACGTATGGGTTTGTACGATTGCATACGTAGGATGATTGTTTCATTCTTTGATTCCCTTTCCATTCCTTTTCTCTTGTACGGTTTATGCAGCCCAGGAGGTCTGCGCCTGAAGAGGGAGATAATGTAACGGCGACACGTAACTGTGGCCGGGTAATGGTCATTCTATATAGTCGCTCGCCACCAGACTTAGATCTCTAGCGATAATCTTCCCTACACATATATATCTACTATCACTCGAGTCCATGTTTGCAACCGTATACCATAATTACCGTACGTATGCCTATAAGGCCGAACGCTGGCGTACATGCCCTTAGAAGGGAAGGGGAATAAGAGACGGCTGATGGGAACTAATGGCTGACAAGAAGGTAGATGATACCAGGAAGAAGGAAGTGGCCGAGGGGGAGAGAGACGTAATCATGGGCAAGTCCACTGGGGAGATCAAGATGGGAGCCGCCGCCTCCTATGATTAGAGCAGTCCAGCATGATTGCGCCAGGTCTTATGCCCGGACCACGGCAGCACTGGAGACTGGTGTGGAACATAAAGCAGATTTCGTATTGCTGCAGGAGCCCCTAGAGGAAAGAGAAGGAATTGGAATGAGCCATTCAGCACCCAAGCTTAGGAAATGAAAGAGATTGTAGACAGCAGTGTGAAAGGGGAGCGGCCTGGCCAATGAAGAATGGACAGACATGAGAAGGGGCGCGAATGACGATGTCATCATGACTGATATCAAAAGAAGACGAGAGACGATGATGAGGTTTAACATCATTAACGATTGAAGAGAGGTCTGCACCGGGGAGAGACAAGCGAGGATGATCAACTGGCGTGGAATCATCCGACCGAGAGGTGGTGCAATAATTGCGGGCGACTTCAATCCAAACAGCCACAGTTGGGATGCAAGATTCAAGGAGCTACACGATGTGACCTTCCGGACGGAGAATATAGACGAGCACGGACCGGAGCTTGGGAATGACGACGAGCCCATTCACCACTGCGCAAGGGACGATGAACAAGATCAGTTGACAATAGACCCGAGCTTAGGCAGCCGACCGATTACCCTATGGACCAGACTGGTTGGGGGGTATGGCCACAGGCTCAAGCCATGAGGTGATCGAGTGAGAGTTCAACGTCGACAAGCATGACGAGGCGGACCACGTACCATTCATAGGATAGAACACGGCTGCTATGTCAACAGAGGATGAGGAAGCAGCAGAGACACTGTGGAGGGAGCTGGAGGGACAGAGAGCTCATCTAGACGAGGAGTGCAAGGGGGATGTGGTACAGCAAGAAGCCAAGTGGTGTCTGGACACGCTGAGCAAGGTGGTGGATGCCAAAGCGAACAAAAACGGAATCTACACCCAATCAAGGAGGTGGTGGAACGGCAAGGTGAAGGAGATGAGAAGCGCAGTGGAGAGGGAGAAGAGACTGGGAAGGAGGGCAGAGGCAGCAGCACACGCAAAACCGGAACTGCAGAGCTCAATTCAGCAGTCCAAGAGCCACAAGTGGAATGATTACTTGCTGAACCTACGGTGGGGAGAGGTATGGCGGGCGGCGAAGCACACCAACACTCGAGTGGGAGCAACTGTGGAAGCGTTGACCGACAGAGTGGGGAATTAAGCAAACACCAGAGCTGAAACAGAGCTGATGCTCAGAGGGGTGTCCTTCCCAGTAAACAATGGGTACCAATGCAACAGGTTACCCCCCGCAGGCAAAGCCCCCGAGCGCATAACCGAGCAATTGGTCGAAAGAGCCCAATTCTCGCAATCGGTCAAGAAAGCCCCAGGCCAAGACTCACTGTCCTTCGGAGCCATATTCCTAATATGGAAGTGGAACAAAACGGCAATCATAGGATTAAGAAAATCGGCGGTCCGTATGGAATGCGATACAACTGTCTGGATGGGTGCGAGTGGGGTCGTGATTAGGAAACTACAAAAGCAGAACTACACAAAGCTAAAATCGTACTGAACAATTCCTTTGCTCAGTGACATGGGAAAAGTCAGCGAGAAAGTAGTCGCAGAGCTACTTTCCGACGAGGCTGAGAGGACATAACTACTAAGGGACGGCCAGTTTGGCTGTGAAAACAGGAGATCGGCCATCGACGCAGCACCCATCATTGTAGACAGAGTGCACTGGGCATGGAAACAAGATAATATCGCAGGTTTCCTCTTGATGAATAACGATGCAGCTTTTCAACGAGTAGCACAAGGGAGGCTGATCCATGCAATGAAGGCCAAGCGGATAGATGTACACCTCATATGATGGACTGAGAGCTGCCTGGCAGACAGAACAGTGGAGACGGTAATCGATGGCAAGGTCTCGCACAGCCACCCCGTGGAGGCAGGTGTACCTCAGAGTTCACCCGGGTCGCAGATCCTCTTTGCGAGACACATTGCCGAGCTGAGAACGTCGTTTGAAGAGCGCGTCCAAGCCTGAGTCCTCACCTTCATGGATGACCTCAGATTGCGGCCAATCCGGACGGATGATACTAAGGTTGTTAGAAAACTTGCAGCCAACCCAGCGGAGAGCATCGAGTGGGCGAGCAGGCGAGACCTCCAGTTCGAGACTGCAGCGACGCACGCAGCACTTTTCACATGCAGGAGTGGCCACAGGAAGCACCAGCGGCCGAAACCCATAGCTATAATGTAAGTGGGAGACGTCTTCATCCGGTTCAACAATGAATGGACACGGTGGCTAAGAGTCTGGATGGACACCGACCTAACATTCCAAGAGCATCAAAACCGTTGAATGAAGAAGACCAGGGCAGCAGAAGCCCGACTGTACTGGGTACACTGACGAGGATGCACAGAATCGTCCCAAAACGCGTAAAACCCATCCAAATAGCTTCGGATCAAGCGGTAGCACTATACGGCAGCGAGTGATATTGAGATCCAAAAGAACACGGCAGACGAGAGGATCTTCAACTCCTCTGAATCGGCAGGTCAGGCCGACACTGGGGGCTTGAACCACGACGCCACTGGGACCACTCTTGGGACATTCAGGACTGACACCTGCACCGGTAGCACTCAACTGCATGCAGCAACGATTCGCGGCAAGGCTCACAAGTGTATGAGAGTGCTCAAAGCTACACGAACCGTACAACAACCCCGTGTCTGGCGCACTGATATGCAGAACTATGGGCCATCGCACTCGCACTCCGGGAGTCAGTCAAGAACACATTCACTCTGCAGTCGGAGGGAGTCACAAGTGTAGCTGTCTTCAGCGACTCACAAGCAGACATTCGAAGAACGGAGCACCTGGGACCTGGACCAGGGCAGCATCTGGCCAGGTGGATAGACCACTGCGCAACGAGTCTATGCCATGCCAGAATAGAGACAGTAATCCACTGGTTCCAAGAACCCTCTGGAATCCCTGGAAATGAGGAAGCACATCGCCATGCGAATCAATGAAGAAGGTTTCGCAGGGCAGGCACAATATGAGAGCGAGTATACACATCGGTGGCGAACAGGACCAGACAAATCCCAGGAGCAAAGACAGCGGCAAAGGCGGAGTGGCAGGCCGACAAATGCAATAAGCATCATGGCCACAGGCTGAAAGACACAGCTGGCAACAAGACACCCGTCCCAATGCACAGTGTGAAGCCCCTGGCAGCAAGGGTCTACGAACTGAAGTCTGGAAGCACACCGGTAGGCAGGGACCTGACATGGTTCGGACACCGAGACGACGACATGTGCTGGTGGTGTGGCGACGCAGACAGGGCAGAGGCACAGACGAGGGAACATCTCTCCCGGCAATGCAGCTGATGCAGAGACGAGCAAACGATCCTCTGCAAAGAGGTGGGGAAACCGACGGGATGGAGAGCAGGCCGATGCCGACACATGCAAGTTTCTGCGCTGCTCTGCATGGAGAAGTGCGATAAAGCGGTGATGAACTTCCAGGCGGCCACTGATGTCGGGAAGTTCCGGCCCGAAATATACAGAGGAATCGGAGCCAGCAAGTCACAGGCGGAGAAACATCAGCCAATGTGCTCTCCCTGATCTCATCCCAACTCCTGTGTCCTTCTCATGTAGTCCATTCGACAGTTCTTTAGAGTCTTTCTTGTCCTTTCTTTGTAGGGGACAACGGGTAGCAGGTGTGGAGCACTGCCATCTAGCCGGCCAGCCCAGAGGCTGGGGGGATCCAAGAAACTATCATTCTCTATGTAGAGTGAATACAGTATGATTTAAACAAAAAAATCTGAATACTCATAGTCTACCAAAGGATTTGGCGATCTTACACATGCAATACAGTAACGTAGCAATAAACAAAACAATGGGTAACAGCGTTGTCAAGTATGCCTGATTAGAATTGCCAGATGGTCACGTGAGGTTTCCACAACCGGGCAACCGCCAACCTTATATTGACATTGTGACTGAGACTGAGCTCTGTACCAAATATCTTACCACTTGCTTCTACACTGGATCTCACTCGCGTCTGTGGGCAACCGTATACCCAATACTATATCCCTATACTGCCGTGCACTGGCGTACGCGTCCTTCCACAATGGGTGTTTGACTATACCACAGCCGATGCTATTCATGAATATCCAAGCAAGCAACACAGTTTTAAAGATATCAACATTTCGATTCAATTATACCTGGTAAGCGATTGAAGGCACTTCCAATTGTTTGTTGTTACATATTTTGACCTGTACTGATGTGTCTATCTGGTCGAATTGTAATGGCACGGTTGCATGTGATGTGTCCAGGGCCGGATAACCCCCATTGTATATATTCGGCTCACCACGAGCATTAGATCTCTAGCGAGAATCTTACCGATGCGTTTACACGTCTACATATATAGTCACTCGAGTCCATGCGTGGAACTATATCACTATACTGCCGGACGCTGGCGTCTGCGCTCTTACACAATTATCGCTTGGCCAGTAAACGAATATGTTTCGCTCACTGAATCTGTGAGTTGACCCCTATTTAGACGAGCAAGAATAATTCAACAACGTCGAAATGCAATTCAACATGGGTCCAAAGTCCTGCCGATTATACAAGCGACAACTGTTAGGACGTATATTCCTCAATCACGTGATTAGTCAAGAGCAGAGACGATTACGGAGATGCACTCTGCAGCCAGGAGAGTTACAGGCCAACAATGTCGACAATTCCTACAAGTCGAGAGACAGCTCCTACACTCTCCCAACAAGAGGACATCGCATATGATACATTGCAACGAGCACAATTACAATCAACTGCAGTAAATTGAGCTGCAGCAAGCGACGCAGAGATTGCGATTGACGAGAATAACTGTATTACACCTTGAGGCGTACGACTGACGAGAACCCAACGAGAAGTCAACCTCTCACGATCAAACTGCGCCGCCAGTGGAGTGACCCTCTGCAACAGAATTCTGCTTACCATGTCCACAAATACCGACCACAATGATCATGTATGCTGCAACGAGGATGATGCTTGCCATCAATTGACACCACCGAAGTCGATTCTGGTCGAGTGAGTACAGTTCCTACCGGCAAAAGCTACAAATATGCTGAACTCGATGAGTGTCGGAAGCACTGCGGATGTGGCACCCGATACCTAGCAGCGATGTAAAGGTACAACCAGTGGTAAACTATCAAGCGACCTGGAAACGAGCGAATTCTCAATTGATCCTGCCGTACTATGTTGACCACCAGCCTTTGCCTCTATCGAGATGGCAATTGGGTGTCGCAATGACTAGCACTGGCGGCACACAAATACCGAGACTTCTTGATCTGGATGCTATTTATACCACCTACTATGGGGTGAGACAATGTTTATAGACCACCTGTGCACAGCTGAGGTAGATGCATGCAATCTAAATTTTGAGCTCTTACCGGTCCAGCTTGGAACTAGTTGTTGATAATAATCTGCGGCGGTTGGATGGCAATTGACTGCTGATCCTGTAGACCCTGCGAGGAGTAACTCACAATCGTCCAGTTGTCAACCGACTGGCATCGTCCTGCAGCAGACATCAGCCACAATGTGTGGAGCTTGCGATGGCCTTGGTTTCTGAAGCCAACTGAGATGAGAATTGCTACAGCTGCGGTAGAGCGGACCCATTGAAGCAGTAGATTGATCAGCAGAAGTGGTAACCCTCGTAGGCTGGATGAGAGAGAAAGGAGCAGCGGCAGTACTTGCGGCAGTAGAACATCCTCATGGGATCCTTGAATGATTGCTACTGGCTCGCTGAGGCACAGAGGGAGTAAGCTGGACGGCGTGGCTTCGTCCATTCATGAGCGAACTGCTAATGACAAGGCCCTCAGGATTTTACGCTTCATCGCCTCAATCTTTTGTTGATTCTTCAGCTAATGCAAAAGATAGAGCAGAAGCAGTCATACAAATTCGTGCAATCTGTATTCGAAAGATATGACGACTCACAGACGGGCCTGACATACAATCGGCCCTGAGTGATTGAATGGGCCCTGAGCGATCGAATGGCACAATCATCAACGGATATTGGCCCGGAAGCGAGAATTCACATACAATCATATATCACTGAGGTTGAGCGGTAGCCGGTCTCCATCAACCAAGCTATGAGAGACCTCCTGCACGACTTTTAGCAACTTAGCAGCCGTCGAACCTTACAACCTCCTACCCGCTATCAAGACAGTCCAGGCGACCGACACACTGGCTACTGACATGAACAAAAAAATCGTCGATATTCCAATCGTTGGTTACCCTAACCTGACAAAACAGTAGAGCAGAGGGCCCAACGGACTTACATAGGAATTGGAATGTTGTCTCAGGAGCTCTGACCTACGAAGGGAGGATCAACTGCAAATATGGCTACCGAAGCAGCTTCCAAAGCTGCAACCATGATGATTGATGGGCTGGGCGTGCGGAGTTTTCACAAGGGATCGGGAGAGCTCAGGTGCGCATGCACTTGAAAGTGTGGTGAGTATAACCAGTTGCTGCAATGTTTACAAGATAGATATACCGATGAAATAGCCGAGGGCGAAGGCGACGGTAATGGTGACTATCACCAACGAGTGGAAGCAGTTCCAAACGAGATACCGAACGACTGTGATATGGGTAGCAAATTGGTCCCAAAAGAGATGGAAAATAATAACCCAGCGTACTGAACGGCATCCCAAGACACTCAAGATAACTACGAAGAGAGCATCACCGAGATCGCTCAGCGACAGTTATCACTGCGGGAAGAACTTCACATGGAGATCAACGAGAGAATTACCAGGAGCCCAACAGAACAATGTCACAGATGGAGATGTTCACCCAACGGTATACCGAACAGAATGCCGATCAACCTTACCAGAAGCGAACCAAACGATTAACAAGAAGGCAAAGGATATTCTACCGAAGCTGCCTACTGAGATGGCCGCAGAGAAGTCGACTAAAACAACACCGATGCCGAAACAATATAGTCTGCAGATGACGCGCAAGCCAACCCGAATGACGTGTTGAATCACAGACATTACGATTATAATCCCAAATTACGATTACACTGCTATCCAGCTACAATCGCGATCGCAATCAACAATCAATATATGTTTAATTCGTGGGCGGAGCAATGAACTTCAAACAGGGGGAGATAGCTTGGTCAGACTAGTTCAGCCATACCAACAGGTCAACAGCCCACCGAGAGGCAGTCTACTGAGACACGCACTGAGAGTCTACCGAGAAGTCGACGGGCAAGTCTACCAAGACAGGCAAGACTCTACTGAAGCCGCCTATCGAGAGCGCTACCATAAAGTCTCACTGAAGCGGACTTCCAAAGATGATTGCCTAGTCGAACAACATGTACAGGTGAATGCCGAGTACCGATGTCTACCGGCTGCAAGATATACTCTACGGAGCATGCAGAAACACTGCACAGAACTCAGTCAGCGCTAGCGCAATTGAACCTGGTACATGAAACAATCTTAGAGAAACATAGGAGTTAGATGCCTACAAATGAGGCAATACGTGATTGAGGTATATGATCGATGATCGCCGAGAGCTACGACAGATGTCGGAAGCCTAAGCTCCCATTGATGCCATGTCATGAGCGCAAGCTCTACCACCCTGACAATTACCGACAATGACCTACATCGAGTCATACGGGCTATGGAAATGAATGGTGCGAGGAGTCCGGGTCTGGAAGTTGAGATATGGAGGACGGGATCACTTTTGGATGTTTTCTTGCTTCCCTCTACTCTTCTTCTCTTCTTAGGATCTCGGCCCGGTACAAATGGCGCGGGCACGGGTTTTACCACCACCGGATCTCAATCAATGAAAGGTTGGGTTTCCCCATGCACCAGATCGGCTGAAAGGTTGCCATTGAGCTGTACTGATCGGTTGTGGGACTTATCGGTTTGTAAGATTACGTACATAAAATAATTGTTACCATCTTTGTTTCCCTTTTCTGGGTTTCTCTTATACTAGCCTTGGCAGCCAAGGATGTGTACACCTAAAGAGAGGGATGTTTTAACGGCATGGTTGCACATGATGTGTCCAGGGCCGCGTAACACCCATTTTATATAGTCAGCTCACCATGGGCCTTAGATCTCCGGCCATAATCCAACCGATTCTTCTACACCTCAACATATATCCTCACTGGAGTCCGCGTGTGCAACCATATCCCTATACCGCCGGACGCTGGCGTATACGCCCTTACACCAATGCTGTGCTTCTCGCGGAGATGGTCTATGGCATTTCTTATTGAGCCATTGGCATACTTTGCAACTTTGCAGCAGTTCGGGAGTTTGGACCTGGATAGTTGGGTTAGCATAGTGTCGAAAGAATGTTCTTTTTCTTTTTGATCTTACATCGATTGAAGGTCCACATGATTCCTCCACCTTCAATTATCTTCCGTCCGATTTCTGGATTCCATATGTAAATTTCGCGTACTCTCTTCTTTGAACGAAAGATTGCAGGAAGCTCTCCTTCTGCAGTGCCAGCCTCTGAATTACTGGGATGGTAGGTGTCAACAGACAACCGGGAGCCGAGGTGAGTGTAGATATTTCGCTTGCTGTATCATATGGTTGAAAACTTGAATCGACTAACATTATTTTGGAAGATCAGAGAATAAGAACCAGGTAGCACTGAATATGAATACAACATATGACAGAAGATGGTAATGGTTTGAATGGAGCAGAGAGGAATGTCACAAATATGCTGAAAGTGATCAAGTACAAAGAGAGGTTGATAAACTATTATACCAAAGTGATTGTCTATTGAACTAACTATGGAAGAAATCTACACTTTATATACAGAAGGTGAATCGTGAAAATCCTGAACCTCGGCAGAGAACATTCACGGACATTACAATTCGCCCAGTGGCTATGCCAAGTGGCGAGTGACTCATAAAATACGAGTCTACATCGCGACCTCACAAAACATTCTAATAGGCGGATGGCCTTGAGTCAAAATCATGAGGCAACAATATAAACAGTAGGTAGAGGAGAAGTGTGGCGAGAGTAATTTGTCATGTAGATTTACTGTGGCAACAATGAGAAACTTCTCGATTTCAACAGCATTCTCAACAGCTTATAAATCGCGTGTCATTGAAGGTGTATATCCAGATATGGCCCGATTGGTGGTAGTAAATAAGTATGTATGTAAATAGTCAGGTAAGATTACCGCTGCGGTGTAAAAGCACTTGTTCAGTACCGATATCAAGCTGGCAGGATGCCAGCAAAGCGATTGGCTCACTTATTGGGTCATATGACGGCACTTAAAAGCCCACAGTTCACCCAGTCACCCACAGATTTACTGCCGGCTTTCAAATCGTTGGCCTGGCCTACGCAGTTTCTGAAATCCAACAGCCTCATCTGGCCCGGCCTGCAGGCCACAGGCCCAACTGCGGGCCGGCCGGGCCTGTCGGGAACACTGTGTACAAGGAACTTTTTATTGCCAATGTATATCACCCCTGCAGAAGGTCATACAGTAACAAGAATCAAATATCAAAGGGCTCTAATGCCCACTGCTTGTTTGGCAGAAGATATTACTGGATCATGAGGCCATTGATGAGGACTGTATCCAGAATCCAGTCAAAAAGGGGACACCAATTGCATCTGGATATGAGCTGTGTATCAAAATTGGTTCATTACTGGTCAGCCACATCCACACCCACCTTGTGCTGGTTGTAGGCATCAACAGTGACCAGTATATCAAGCTGTTTCTGGTATTCCCCAGGAAGAAATGTGGAATTTGCTCCACTTGCATTGGTCCTCTTCTTAACTGGAAGCTTTCTCATTCTCAGCACCGCTGAACCCACACCACTTAGATGGTAGATTCTAGTCATTATGGTAACAGGAAAACTGTACATCCATTGAAATGTTGCAATCCCATCAGTAACAGCTCAACATCGACAATGGTTGAAGAGGTGAATGACTGTAGTGGTATTCAGCTGAGAGAACAAGATGGGCAATCGGTTCCATACTATGTAGGGATGGACAATCAGTTTCAAAGGATGTAATATGGGAAGCTCAGAACAGTGTTCCTAAGCGGCCAGGCCGGCCTTAGCGGCGGCTTTCAAATGAGGGCCGGGCCGGGCCTGCAGGCCGCTAAAAAGCCGGACGGCCGGCCGGGCCGCTTAGGAACACTGGCTCAGAATGCTCCATCAAAATTGTGAAATGGTTGTGTGAATGCTTTCTTATACCATGTGGCCAAGTGATCAGTGGAAAATGACCTGGCTGGCTCAACACGTACTTCAACTGAGGAGGTATAATTATCATCAAGGTTGAGCATTGGTGGTGGAGATTCAGTAGTAGGTGAAAACACAGCAGGTATAATGATAGGGCGGTGCTGTACCACTGTAGGTGGTGGTGGTTGTCTTCAGGTAGAGTGCTTTGGCCAGAGTGCTTGTCCATGATGAGGTGCTTGGCATTTTGTTTTTTAACATGTTTTGGTGAGGATGGTGGAGATGAGAGTATAAGTGGTGAGGGTAGGTAGTTGACATTAAGGTTCCAAGGTCTAAGGGTTTCTCTAGTCATGGTTGTTGTGGTGTGGTAGATGGGAAGTGGGAAGGTGGTTGGTGCTGGAGATTGGTACTCGCACAATCTCCAATGTACTGCTATTTATATGCAACCCAGCACCCCACAATTTGTCACACTGCCACAAGAATTCCCAAATAAAAGCTTCTACTAGTTGTCTTTCAATTCATAGTACTCTAGGGGGGGGTTAAGTGGGTGGCTGTGCTGTGGTCAGCAACAAGGCGCAGCGCACGCGAAAGCGGGCCCTGTCGTGGGCCCGCTACCGGCAAAGGGATAGGCTGTGCTACGTGTACACACGCACACGCGCAGCTCATAGCAAGCTTACCGTCGACCCCTGCGCGACGCACAGCCTATCGTCATCTATAGCCGATTCATCGAGATGTGCGCGTGGGCCTATGGACCTATTTACGGTTGGCGGTCAGAGATGGACCTATACCTGTCGTTACTGACTGGAGTCTTCGCTGTTATACCGGTCACACTATCACTGCGAGTCCACTTCACAGTCCGCTGGAGTTTGAGAGCCTGCTTGAAAGCCTGCGTGAAAATTGAGAGCCTGCTTGGGAGCCTGCTTGAAAGCCTGCTTGATAACCTGCTTGGGAGCCTACTCGAGAGAGCCACGCTTGAAAAAGCCGCGCTTCGGGAGTAGAGTTTTCCACGGGAAGCTTTTCACTGTATGAAAACTGTGAGTGTGTGGAAGCTTTGGCCAATAGAAGGCTTTAAGCCTGTTAAAGCTTTGATATTGACGTTGAGGTAGACAACCAACCTACTTGACTAAGTGCTTTCGGTACCATCACCATCACAATCACAATCACCATCACCAGCACTATCATGACCATCAGCCCTGGACAGAATGCGCACACATACGCCCAAAATCGACGGTAAACTGGCTGTGGATTCTGCTGAGAAAGTTGAGTCAGAGATCTGCTCTCCCCAAGATCCAATTGTCTACCTTTCCTGCAGAACCTAAGGCTGCAATTGTTAACACCGTGACCTTGAGGCGTCTTGAGATCTTGTCATCGTGGCCGCGCTAAAGATAAGGTTCAGACTGCCATATCGACCGACGTCATGATTTCGGCCAACATACACCGCCTGCCACCTGCCACACACCACCCGCCACACGCCACACGCCGCCCGCCGCCCGCCAAGCACTGTCCGCCATACACAACCAGCCTCACACCTCCCGGTACCTGGCGTCTGCAACTCAGCAAGTCTCTGGATGGAGAGCTTACATGGGAGCATATAGTCAAGTGGAATTGGAAGTGTCTTCCCTCTTGAGAGTGTACTTGGGAGCGTAGAGCCAAGTAGGCTGGGAGTATACCATCGAGTGCAATTGGGAGCGTACTGGGAGTGTACTTGGGAGCGTCTTGAGAGCGTACCTGGGAGCGTATACTCAAGCAGGCTGGGAGTGAGTCATCAAGTGCAATTGGTAGTGTACTTGAGAGCGTGCTCGGGAGTATGATTGAGAGCGTCTTGAGAGCTTACTTGGGTGCGTATAGTCAAGCAAGCTGGGAGTGTGCAATCGAGTGCAACTGGGAGCGTCCTTGAGAGCATACTTGAGAGCGTAATGTTGAAATAGTGATGCTAGAGAAGCGTGATTGTATATTATCGAAGCGTACCACAAGGCCATATATATACGAGTACAAGTGTGAATGCGTGCGTACGCATCTATGTATAGACCCTTCAGACCGACAGCAATCTCCGGTCATACGAGACTCACCTCCGGCCATACGAGAGTCATCTCCGGCCATAAGATGGCAGAGACCTATCATGCAATACGTAAGTCAAGCAGGCTGGGAGTATCCCATCGAGAGCATTTGGGAGCGTACAATCAAGCAGGGTAGGAGTGTGCCATCGAGTGCAATTGGGAGCGTCCTGGAGAGCATGCCCGGGAGTGTACTTGAGAACGTATGAGGAGGTGTACTTGGGATCGTATGAGGAGTGTACTTGGGAGCGTCTTGAGAGCTTACTTGAGAGCTTACTTGAGAGCGTAAGTCAAGTAGGCTAGGAGTGTGCCATAGAGAGCAATTTGGAGCGTACAGTCAAGCAGGCTGGGAGTGCGCAATCGAGTGCAATCAGGAGTATACTTCAGAGCGTACTTAGGAGCGTGCAATGAAGTGCCTCTGGCAGCTTGCTTTCACGTTTGTTGTATGCAGCGTGATGTATAGTATCCAGCGTGATGTATAGTATCCAGCGCACAAAATCGCATGCGTATCGTAGCATTCTAGCCAACGCTTTGGACCTCATTGTGCCATGCGTCAAATATGCTATGAATTACCGTCCCAAAAACAGCTTCTCTAAGAGGTACGCGTCGCGTAAGGTCATTTTTCCCGGTGCATCAGCCCAACTAAATGCTATTCACCCATATCTATATGTCTATTAGAGGTTCTAAGTATACATGCTACACATTATTGCTGTTTACAGAGGGTAATTACAGGAACACGCTATAGGATATACATCAAAGAAACTATCAACAACCAAACACAATTCAAGTTAAAGACAAAGGGAACTGTTAGCGATTATAATGGCTTTTAAGAACTAATAATACTATCTACATGGACGAAAGATCATAATGCATTCGGACAACCGGGCCCTCGGATCATTTGCTAAGGCTAAAGTAATAAAGCTGAAACTTTTAAGGTTGAAACTAAAAGACTTAGACGAAATGTACTTCAAAATATAGTACCAATCCATAAACAATATACAAGTATGTTACATGTTCTAGTCCATTCATGGAGGCGGTTCCTCCGCGGAGTACCTAGTCAGTTCACGGAGCCAATGAAAAATTATAAATAATCTATACATCATCGTGATCCCTACAATCGGATGCCTCTTGGACATCCTGATGCAACTACAATTACACTGTGCTCCGTGTTATCGTTTGAAACCGGCTCATCTTCTTCATTTCCCTCCCCATCGCCCTCTCCTCATTGCCTCCTCCTCTTCCTCTTCCTCCCCAGTGACCATTTCCTCCTCGAGAACCTCCTCATCCTCAGTATCCTGGTCTGGCAACTCACTGCTCTCATTGGCAGTATCTTCCGCAGATGTGGGATCAATATCCACGCAAGCATCTCCTTGTGTATTGGCTCGACGGCTTTTTAGATTGTGACTTGGCTCCAGTTGAGCTGATCTTGTGTTTCGTTCGAGATTGAAAGTACCTGATGGCACAGCAGAAGGTCCAGTATTTTTGCACTGCGCACCACCATCTCAGCCATGGCAATGAAGCGTGCACTCGGCTTTTCCTTTGAAACACTTGCAACGAACAATCGTGCAGTTCCCTTTACACCGAAAACGTACTTTGGTGAGCTCGGCAGGGGACTGAAGACGAGCAGCTTCTCGAAGAGTAAGTTCTCCAACGGGATGGCGAGCGGGCAGATGCCGACACGTGCAGGTCTCTGAGCTGCTCTCCATGGAGAAGTGCGATAAGGCGGTGATGGACTTCCTGATAGCTACCGATATCGGGAAGTTCCCGCCCAAACGTACGGAGGAGGAGGAGGAGTAGGAGTAAGAGCCGGCGGGCTCTCCCTGA